>OLXX01000811.1_pt1 | contig 9603 bp, 13 predicted proteins | sample 1644211 | NCBI WGS metagenome assembly OLXX01 (sample SAMEA103958145, study PRJEB25191) | human gut metagenome | biome: human-associated habitat [ENVO:00009003]; feature: intestine environment [ENVO:2100002]; material: feces | place: Germany | collected 2013/2015 | reverse complement strand
CCAGCCCTGCAAAAATTTCGAGTGTGCCCACACTCGAATTGCTTGCCGTTTTGTGCAACCCCCGAAAATGGCGCGAAAAAACGGAGGTACACGCTTTTCTTACGCATCCTCCGTTTCCTTAGCCGCTTTCATCGCTTGGATCGTGGCTTCTACAATTTTTAGTTCTTTTTCGTCCAGGGCGTTGAGCATGGCGTCAATCCGCTTTCTGCACTCGCTCCCTTTATTCTTGGACGGATAGAAATATTGATCTACCGATATATCGAACATTGTCACCATCTGATAAAAGGTGTTGAAGCTGGGGTGCTGGCCGTCATTCTCGTTATACATGATGGTGCGCGGAGCCCGGTCAACAATATAGGCCAGTTACTCCTGCGTCATCCCAGCGGCCTCCCGCGCCCGCTTGATGGCGAGCCCTATATCGTGAAAATCAAATCGTCGTTCATCTCTCTCAATCTTCATAATATCACCTAATGTAATTTTACATTTCAGGTGTTATTATTTGAACGATTGTGTATTTCATACTACTGACTATTTAATTGCACTACGCCTTCTGTTCCAGGGACTTTGCTTGACAAACGATGTGGGGCGAGTTATACTTATATTAAATAAAGAATGGACGGTCGTTATTATGCAGGTATTGAAAGATGAAGTTCAAGAAAAAATTTTACAATCTGCCTTAACTTTGTTTCTCAAATATGGCTTCGAAAAAACTTCCATAGAGAAAATTTCAAAGCAGGCACATATTAGCAAAAGCAATTTATATAACTACTTCAAGTCGAAAGATGAAATATTTGAAAGGCTGACCAGCTCTGCGGCAAATGAATTTATTAAGGTTATAGAACAATTTTCAACCAATCAATTTGCACCGAAATTTTGTGAAGCAGGTTTCGAAGATATGATGGTTACTCGTATCTTTGATCTAATAGACAAAAATCGGAATGAACTTTTACTGCTGATGCTTGGTTCTAAAGGAACAAAATATGAGCATCTTAAAGAACAACTAACTAATCAAATAGCCACTAAATTCATGTTTGATTATAAAAGCTATTTTTCAGATAGCGATCCCATTGTAACAATAATTACACATAACTTGTTTGATGGAATAATCAATGTTACCATCTATTCTCAATCAAGTGAGGAATTGCATTTTAATTTACAAAGGCTCATTCGTTACCATGTCAAGGGGTTTTCTGCGCTGATTTCTGACTGATAGGGTCGGCGCATTTTTTTAATCAAATAACGAATGCACGGTCTTTATTGGAGGCGTTTATGATAACTACAATAAAATCTGGAAATACGAATTGTTATATATTAAGTAGGGAAAACATGGATAAGTATATTCTTGTGGATGCAGGAACCACACAAGATCGAGCGTTTATTGAAAATTTAAAAATGTCTGGAAAATTAGAAAAAATTGGATTGATAATTTTAACGCACGGCCATTATGATCATGTTGGGTATGCGTCTATTTTGCAAGAAAAATTTAAAATCCCTATTGCTATGCATTTCGGCGATATTGAAAAAGTGAGTCATGCTTCTATGGACTTTCCGCCAGCAAAAGGATTTTTAAGTGGCACTATCCGCAGATTAACAATGAGAAACATTCAAAACGCAACATACCATAAGTTTAAACCAGATATTATTTTGGATTCTCAGTCAAAAATTGTCGGATTTCCAGATATAAAGATATTACACCTCCCTGGGCATACCCAAGGTTCAATAGGGATTGAATTTGATGGAAACTTATTGGCAGGAGATCTTGTAATGAATATTCTTTTCCCATCAACAACTTGGTTTGCTGAGAATTTTTACTTAGCACAAGATAGTATTCGTTCCATTTGCGACACATCTTTTTTGCGAATATACCCAGGACATGGTTCACCATTTTCTGGTAGATTGCTAAAAAAATTGCTTTAATTGTAAGCAAAACATGATAGCCGCCCAACGGAATAAAAAAAACCGTTGTTTCGGCGGCTGGATTGTCACGCGCCAAAACAAAATACAGTAGCCTTACGGCGGTTTTGAAATAACAATTTCAAGCCGCCGTTTTCTTTTCAAAAAATGAGATTACGGGGGGTGTGTTAAAGTCGCCCTTTTTTAAGGATACGGCGGTGTCCAGGAGGTATCGCCGTGTCCTTTTTCCTTTTCCATCCCCCTAACCTGTCAAAAAAAGCCCACCCGCCCAACAGGATCAGTCCGGCGGTAGATGTGCAATTTGGCAGTACATAAATGAATGTATAATTTCGTGCGCTTGCGTGGCCTTGTGTCGCGCAGGCGCATTTTGTTTGTCCGACTTCTGGACACTTTGTCCAGAGGTGCGGGGCGGCTCCCCTGGGTGCCGCTCTCCACCGGGCCCCGTTTCGGTCACTCGTTCACCCAACACCGAAACGGAGGTTTATAATGACTACCATCAATCTGAAAGATTTTTATTATTGGTACACGCAGGATCAGTTTATCGAAGTCACCGAGGAAGTGGCCGAGGCGCTCCGGGCCAGCGTCCGCTATGAAGCGGCCTACCAGCGGCGGCTCTCCCGGCACAAGGCGCAGTATTCCCTGGACTGTGAGGACGGGATCGAATACTCCGCCTGCCTGCATGAGCCCACGCCCCAGGAAGTCCTGGAACTCAAGGAGCGGTTTATCCGGCTGTGGAACGCGCTCAATTCCCTGCCGGAGATCCAGGGCCGCCGGATCGATGCTCACATCATTCTTGGCAAAAGCATCAAAGAGATTGCCGAGGCCGAGGGTGTGCATGAGGAGTCTGTCCGCCAGTCTATCAAACGGGGCTTGGAACGCATGAAAAAAACTTTTTGATTTTTGCTGTTTCCCCACTTGGAATTGATGCAAAAGTGTCTTGGTTAGTAGAGAGGGAAATATAAACCTCTCCGCAACGGAACGGCGGCGGCCCTGAGCATAGCGCGGGGAGCCGGGCGGCGGGTGCGCGGTGACTTCTCTCCACGGAGAACGAGCGACAAACACCAGCGCCGCAGGTGGGCCGGGCCAGCCCACGGCCACGATCCGCCACTGGACAAGCTGGCCGCTTGGCCCTCCGGGCCGCCGTTCCTCTGTTGCGTGGGGATGCCGCGCTGAGTATGGTTGTCTTTGGACAGGTCAAGGAAACGGGCGCGGCACTCCCTAATTTATCAAGAAAGAGGGGAACGCTCTATGAATTACGATCCAGAACTGGCGGCCCTGCTCTCCCAGCCGTGGAGTAACAATGCCTGTCGCGGCTATGTGATCTACGCGATGGAGAACTGCGGTTTTTCGCCCCAGGACATCCGGCGTGTGGTGGCTGAGCTCTATGAGGTCTTTGACATCCGTGGACTGGAAGAGGCCCAGCAGCACTACGAGCGGAGTCCCTACTGACTTCTGGACACTTTGTCCAGAGGTACATATCCGGCCAAAGACCAGCACTTTCGCGGTGCTGGCCTTTGCCATGTTTCAAAACATTCTTTGATTGTATGGGAGGGATTTTATGCAGGCACAGGTCAAATACGAAAGTGAAGTCAAAACTGCTGTTCTCGGAGATCGCACGATCACCGTTAGAAATCTCACCCCCGTTCTTTCCCCGCAGGAACAGGATAAGCGCAACCGCGAGGTCGAGCGGCGGCTGTTTGACGTGTTCCGCAAATATGCCGGGCGGGGGTAGGCCAGAGTCATCCTTGTGGTAAGGGGGCGGCAGAGGTACAATATAATTGTAGGTTGGCTCCCGTTTAACGGAAGGGAGCTAATTATGGATAGTAGAATAGATGCAATTTACGGGCGGCAGTCGATTGACAAAAAGGACAGTATCAGCATTGAAAGTCAATTTGAGTTTTGCCGCTATGAGCTTAAAGGCGGTGAGGGTAAGGAATACAAAGACAAGGGCTACTCTGGCAAGAACATTGAGCGCCCCGACTTCCAGCGGCTTCTGCAGGACATCAAGCTGGGCTTGATTAAGCGGGTGATCGTCTACAAGCTGGATCGGATTAGCCGTTCCATCGTGGACTTCGCAAAACTCATGGAACTGTTCAAGCAGTACGATGTGGAGTTTGTGTCCTGCACAGAAAAGTTTGACACTTCCACACCGATGGGCCGAGCGATGCTCAATATCTGCATTGTTTTTGCCCAGCTTGAACGCGAAAGCATCCAGATGCGTGTGCAGGACGCTTTCTATTCCCGGTGTACTAAAGGCTACTATATGCGGGGCCGGACGCCATACGGTTTTGATACTGAGCCCATCGTCATGGACGGGATCAAGACAAAGAAGCTGGTGGAAAATGCGGAAATGGATTTTGCCGAGCTCATGTTTCAAATGTATGCGGAGCCGGGCAATTCCTACGGCGATATAACCCGGTACTTTGTCAAACACTCCATCAAGGTCTATGATAAGGCGTTGCAACGGGCCTTTATCTCTAAACTGTTGAGAAACCCCGTTTACGTCCAGGCTGATATGGACATCTACGAATACTTCAAAGCCCAGGGCGTAAAAATCGAAAGTCCCCCGGAAATGTTCACAGGGGACAATAGCTGTTATCTCTATCAAGGGCGCGAGGGTGAGGAGCCGATCCTCGTGATTGCTCCCCACCAGGGGCGCATCCCCTCCCAGCTCTGGCTGACTGTTCAGCGCAAGCTCTCACAAAACACGACATTCCAGAATGGCCGGAAATGCCATAACACATGGCTGGCCGGGAAAATCAAGTGCGGGCGCTGTGGTTATGCCCTGGCAAGTTTGAACGCCAGAAACGGTGTTACCTATTTGCGGTGCAAGCAACGGGCAGACAATAAGAGCTGCGAGGGTGCCGGTACGCTGACCGCGCAAAACATGGAGGCGTTTGTCTACGGCGAGATGGTTAAGAAGATGCGAAAATTCCACACGCTGAAAGGCGGTAAGGAACAAAGCTACAATCCGAAGCTGACCGCCGCCCGTGTTGCCCTGGCAAAGACGGAAAGCGAGATCGAGAAACTTCTGGACACTTTGTCCGGCGCTAATCCGCTTCTCCTGCAATACGCAAATACACGTATTGAGGAACTGGATGCAGAACGGCAGAAACAGCTCCGGCTGGTCGCAGACCTCACCGCTAATTCTGTTTCCGCTTCACAGATTGACAGCATTACGGGCTATCTCGATGACTGGGAGTCCGTGAGCTTTGACGATAAGCGCAAGGTGGTTGATATACTCATATCACAGATTGACGCTACCAGTGAGAGTGTTACAATCCACTGGAAAATCTAAAACCTTTTCACTTGGCATTATGCCCTTGTAAAAAATAGTTTCTGTTCTAGATACATAATGAATCAGAATTTTAAGGGAGTGATAACCTATGGCGTTTTTAATGCTCTGCACTATAATTGCTTTTGTCGTGCAACTTTTGATTCTATTTCTACTAAAAGGCCATCATAATAAATTTCGTTACATATCCTTCTTTTTGTTAGAAATCTTCCCTCTCGGCGGTGCTTTATATTACATTATTATGCAACCGCATGTCTCCTATCTAGGATGGAGCTTTAGTGCTGCCATGTGTATGTGGACTGCTGGTGCTGCTCTACTCGGTTATATATTAGCATGGGTGGTTTATGTAATGAAGAAGAAATAGTCGCCAATCAACGCATATCATAATAGCAGCAAGGTGGGGACATCGTTTGAGATGTTTCCGCCTTGTGTATTAGCCCTGTTTTACTTTGTCCTTTTCCTGCTGTGCTTCCCACTCGGCAAACTCCCACTGTCCTTCTTCGCTCTTGAAAAAGGCATGTATCTCCGGAACTAGGGCACGGGCTGGGTAGTTCGCCTCATGTCAGGATATCCTATCTTGAATTTTAGACGGTCTGTGCCATGAATCCACCCCAATTTGCCCGCCGCTTCGATCTGCATCTTCATGGCGGCGTGGGTGTAAGTGTCCAAAGTGAAGCCTGGCGTGATCCCTCTGAGCGGGCGGCCTGAAAGGTACTTGCGGGCCTTTAGAGTGTCGACAAATGGCTTCTGGGCATCTGATGATATCGACACTCATCGAATTGGCTGCTTTGATATGACGTTGTCTTCTTTGAATCTGACGGGTCTTGAGCTGTCAGATAAGATGCATCGGAAGGACTTCTTCATCGATCTGTTTGGGACGATAGCTTAGGCAGAAACGGTTGCCTCCCACTATTTGAAGCAGGTGCCGGGCTCTTGCGACTATGACTGTATTTATCGTGTGAAGGGAAAACATCCATGATACCCAAAGGGAAAGCTTGCCTGATTTCGTCTAGCAGTTCGCTGGATAGGACGAAACAGAGAAATGCGAGCCTGTGAACATCATCGAGAGCGATTTCTTTCTGACAGAGGAACAGGCGGCCACAAAATTTTCTATTGGGATTTCACTGCCCAAAACCGAACCATCCGAGAGAGTTAAGCCTAGGTATTAACATCCTTATCCATATGGAGCGAAAGCTGTTGCCTTTTTCCAGCACACAGAGTATAATAAATTCATTCAGTATCAGAAATTACTTTCATGTAATTTACAGTAATCCGTGTTGCACAGCGTCTGAAGGTCGATTGGCCTTTGGGCGCTTTTTCATTTTCTGAATTCGTTTACAAGGCGGCGTGAATGACGCTCCCTTTCCTGAGTTCACCCGGGGTTATCCCGCATGGACTCTTACGGGATCGGAGCATGTCTTTCCGCCGCCTTTTTTATATAGATCCCCCGCGGCCTATGCTGTGGGGCGTCCCTGTTCAACGGTGCGCCCTGCGGCGCACCGATTATATATAGCCTGACGGTGGGAGAAGTATCCCGGCTGTCGCTGAACCCAATATAGAAAAAAGGAGTTGTTTTGTTTGGACCCGAAAGAACTGTTTATCGCTGCTTATCAGAAGTATATCACCAGGCCCGGCGCCGAGTCGCTGCTGAACTGGCTACTATCCACGGATTTCTTTGAGGCGCCTGCCAGCAGCAAGTACCATAGCAGTTTTTCAGGCGGCCTGGTCCGCCACACGCTCAATGTGTTCGACCGTATGCGGCAGAACTGTGTCTATGAGTTTGGCATGGCCTGCGGCGGCAGTATCCCGTTCCCGGAGTCGGAGACGGAATCCATTGCCGTTGTGGCACTGCTCCACGATATATGCAAGGCCGACTTCTATCAGACTGAGTTTAAGAACAGGAAAATCTACTCCGAATATGGCACTCATCGGGATAACCGGGGGACCTATTCCTGGGAGTCTGTCCCGGTCTATACCATTGCGGAAAAGTTCCCCTTCGGCCACGGCGAGAAGTCGGTCTTTTTGATCTGCGAGCATATGCGCCTGACCCGGGAGGAGGCAATGGCGATCCGATACCACATGGGTGACTTCAGCGACCACAATACCGGGAAGGTCTATGAGATGTGTCCTCTGGCGCTCCAGCTCCATGTGGCTGACCTGCAGGCCACCTATCTGGATGAAGCCGGGCAGAATAACAAGAAGGAGGGATAGAAGATGGGGCGTGGCAACTGCTGCGTGCATGGCCCTTATGAAGGGCTGTACTTCATCGACAATGAAGATCTCCATGTGTACCGCAGTTCCGAGGCGAGCGCGGTCGATGGCCCGGAGACGCGGCTGCTGCGAGAGCTGGACTATGAGGAACTGACCGGTGGGCGCTGGCTTTATGATGACCTTTGTACGGAGGATGCCACTCAGGAGCTTCTGGATACCTTTGCTGACGACCTGATGAACGTATTCCCGAGCTTCAGACGAGTCCCTTCGGGATATTGGATCTCCCAGGATAGAAGGGCGATTTTAGAGAACCAGCTGTTTTATGTCTGCATTGAGGACAACCAGTGGTCGCTGGCCATAGAACTCATTCAAAAGGAACTGTGCGATGATGCGGCATGGAGCACATTTCAGGCCCGCCATTACCGCCGGTATCTGGACGGCATGAAGCGGTGTCTGCTGCGGTACCTGCCCAGCATCGGCATCTATAACGGGCCATGGACCAGTCAATTTATTAAAAGGGAGGAGCTTGCCGGATGAAGAAGATCAGGGTACTGGGCCATGCAACGGTCACCGTTTCGGTCCTGCTCGAAGTGGAGGACGACAAGGTGCTCGATGAGCAGGAGCTGTATGCACAGGCCGGGAGAGCCTTCGGCGGCCTCATTGCCTATGCCGGCAACGGCGGTGTGGACCAGCTCATCGGTGTCGAGGGTGAGGATGAGACGATCTCAGCTGATGAGATGCCGGTATTTGATGACTATCAGGAGGAATGAGCGGTATGAGTGAACAGAAAAAGAAAGCAATGAAGATCATGGACGCCCTGCATCAGACCGTCCCATACAGTTACTACAGTGCAGTGATGGATGGACTGCAGGACATCGACACGCTGCAGGAGCGGGACACGGAGCTGGAAAAGCTATGGTCAGAGTTTGGCGAGATACCTATGGACCCGGAGAGCGAGTGTATGGAGTCCCCATTTATGGGGTGGAGTGCCGGTATCCACCGGGAGGAGATCTGGCAGTGGTTTGACCAGCGGCACAGCAAGGGCGTGGCCTATCTGCTGTACGGCGTGGCTGCCGACAGAACACCGGAGGCGGCGAAGCTCCTGTACCTGAAGAGCCAGTGCCCGGAGTGTACGAGCGGTTCCTGTCAATTCAACCATGACGGCCTGTGCCGGTTCCCACTGGTGCATGAGCGCAGGCCGCGGATCACAGAAGAGGACGGATGCATCGACTACGACTACTGTGGCGAGGATGCGTGACAATGGAGCAGGATATGCGCAGAACAGGCCGGTGGCAAAAACATCCGGCCAGATGTGGCCGGATCGGAGATGTGGAGGCAATATGAAGCAGCTTGATTTGTTTGAAGTACAGCAGGAGCAGGGGCTGCGGGCAAGACAGGAGCGCATGTTTCAAAAATGGATGTCGCTGCCGCCGGAACAGGCTGTGCCGGCAGAAAGCCCTGACAGGCCCCGGATCCGTCAAGAACTGGCCGATGGATACGGCATGGTTTGGGAATATGCCCTGCACCGCTGCCGGGGGCTTCCACCCGACCATTACATCTGGCTGAACCATATTGAAGCGCCGGAATACTGGGTGATGAACCAGGGGGATGACCCATGCGGGGAGCATGTTGAGGTCTGCCCCTTTTGCGGCGCAGATCTCAGGCATGGCGAGGGCGATGTGGTCCTGGTGAAAGCGGATGACGGTTGGTGGCGCATCCTGAAACGGATCAAATCAGATGAAAAGTGAACGCAGCAGAGTGCTGGCATTCAGCACAACAGGAGAATTTGTGACAGAGTTGGCAAGAGAGTGGTTTTGGGTGGAGAAGAAACCTTGGTCCACCGTGGAGCGGCTGCTGCTGGCCTGTCTGTCTGGGACCGATGAGCCCAGGGTGGAACTGGTAAAATTGGCGCGGGAAATCGTATGCGGGACAAAAAAACTGGTTGGCCGCACAGACGACGGGACCTACACCATGACAGACGATGACCAGAATCTGTTGGCTGTATATCAGGCCCGGTGGTCTGATGCACTCACTTCCGCAGAGGCGGCACTATCTGCGATGGAGCAGAAGTTCTATCAGCTCACCGACTATCTAATCGACAGTGGGTATGGCCGCCTGCTTCAGTTATCCGGCATTTCGGGAAAAGAGGACGACTCCGACATAAGCGACGCGCTGAAAAGCTA
>OLXX01000787.1_pt1 | contig 9818 bp, 5 predicted proteins | sample 1644211 | NCBI WGS metagenome assembly OLXX01 (sample SAMEA103958145, study PRJEB25191) | human gut metagenome | biome: human-associated habitat [ENVO:00009003]; feature: intestine environment [ENVO:2100002]; material: feces | place: Germany | collected 2013/2015 | reverse complement strand
ACGAGAACCATTTGCAGCCGGGCAGGTCGAAATAGCGGTTCCACTGGAATTTGGCGCCGAACCATTCGCGGTGGGCATTGAAACTTCGCTTACGCCCGAATTCGGCGGGTTTGTACCGTTCGCGCCCCGTGATGTAGATGCTCGAGAGGGATATTTCGGACCCCCGGCGCGGGTAGAGAATCTTGTCGAGCGTGTTGCGGGCGATCTCCAGTTTGGTGCCGAAGAAGGAGAAGCGCGTTAGGTCGGTGTCGGGATCCGTGTCGGGAAAGGGGGCGTCGTAGCGGTAGGCTTGTTGTCCTCCGTTGAACCGCAGCGATGCCAGGCTGTTGTGTGTCAGCGGCATGGTGAGTCCGATGGAGAGGAATCCCTGGTTGTTCTTGACCGATTTGGTGTTATCGATCGGCGTGAGGTTTCCGAAGTTGCCGTGCCGCAGGTTCAGGACTTCGAAATTGTAGGAATAGTCGAGCGAAAAGGGTTTCCAAAGATAGAAGTCCGTGCGACCGCCCAGCGAACCGGTCGCATAGGTCGGGCCGATGTAAATACCGGCGAAAGCCCATTGCGACACGCGGCGGATCGTGTGGTAGTCGAAACCGATGAATGCCTGGTTGAAAGCCGTCGAGGAGATGTTGCCGCCGATCAGGAACCGGAGGTTTTCGCGTGCGGACATCTTCAGCTTGACCGAATACCGTTCCCGCAGCGGGTCGTACCGGAATTCGGGGTATTCGACCGAAAATTCGTCGTTGCCTATGACGGAGAAGAAGTCGTCGCGGAATTCGGGGAAACTCATCTGCCGCTGCCGTCCGTCGTAGGTGTCGTCCAGCCGCATGACGTCGCGTACATAGGCCGTTTGTGCATGGGTGAGTCCTTCGAACTCGTAGTCGTCGAAGATGATCGGGGGACACTTTTCGCGGAAAGCCGCCCGCTTGGTACGGATCTCTTCGGGCGTGACGGTGCGGTGGATTTTCTCCCGCAGGGCCGGAATCTGGGCCAGTGCGTCGCGGTAGCCCGCTTCGATGATCGAATCGGCGCTGTTGAAATCGAGCATGCTGACATTGACGGCCCGGTTGATCATCAGGCTGCGTCCTTCGGGCATGTCGTAGTTGGTCTTGTTCATGGCCAGCGAGAAGGCTTGATCGACGAGCGAACTGTTCTCCGTGATGTCGTTGTTTCCCGACGTGCATTTGCTGCCGATCAGGAAATCGGGATGGAACTCCTTGTCGAGGGGTTCCCAGGGGAAGTTGTCGTAGATGCCGCCGTCGTAGAGTAGCATCGTGTCGATTTTCATGGGTTTGAACGCCAGCGGAATAGACATCGAGGAACGGATCGCTTCGCCCATGTCGCCCTTGCGCAGCACCACCGGACGGCGGGTGTTCATATCGCTCGCCACGCAGAGGAACGGCACCATCAGGCTGTCGAAGTCCCGCCGGGAAGCTGTCGTGGCCGGGCCGAACAGGTCGGCGAGGGCCAGGTCGATTTGATTCGAGGAGATCAGGTACGAAGGCAGGCGGAAACGGCTCGCGTTGGGGTCGTCCGGGCGGTCCTTCATGTTGAGGCGGATCGAGAGGAAGATCGGGGTGCCGGTATTGCGGCGGTAGTAGGGCAGGTAGCTGGGGTCGATGCGCCCCGAAACCCACTGTTTGACCACACCCGAAGCGACGATCCGGCGCATCTCTTCGGGGGAGTATCCTGCGGCGTACATGCCCGCGATGATCGAGCCCATCGAGGTTCCCGACACGTAGTCGATCGGAATGCCGCTCTCTTCGAGTGCCTGCAATACGCCGATATGGTAAAGTCCTTTGGCTCCGCCGCCGCTCATGACCACCCCGACGCTCTGGGCCGCTGCCGGAAGGGTGAAAAGCATTCCCGCCGCGAGAAAAGAGAGGATTTTCCGCTTCATATCCTGATATTTTTATTAACTTTGCCTATTAAACCGTGCGTAAAAGTACAAAATAAAGCGTAAACTTTAGGTTATGAACGATAAAATCAACGAGCTGCTCGAACGGGTGGAGGCATTCAAACCCAAAGCTGCGGCCGAGATCGAGGATTTCCGAATCCGGATGCTGGGGAAAAAAGGCGAGCTGACGGCCCTCATGGAGGAGTTCAAGAGCGTGGCGCCCGAGCTGAAACGGGAGTTCGGCCAGAAGCTCAACAACCTCAAGAACCGGACGCAGGAGCGGATCAACGCCCTGCGGGGGCAACTTGCGGACGCCGCCGGGGACTCCTCGCAGCGGATTCCCGACATGAGCCGTCCCGGTTCTGCGGAGGAGCTGGGTTCGCGCCATCCCATTTCGCTGGTGACCAACCAGATCGTCGAGGTATTCTCGCGGCTGGGCTATACGGTGGCCGAGGGACCCGAGATCGAGGACGACTGGCATGTCTTCTCGGCGCTCAACTTCCCGCCCGAGCACCCCGCACGCGACATGCAGGACACGTTCTTCATCGAGAAGGACCCCGACATCCTGCTGCGCACCCACACCTCGTCGATCCAGGTGCGCACGATGGAGCACCAGCGCCCGCCGATCCGCGTCATCTGCCCCGGCCGCGTGTTCCGCAACGAAGCCATTTCATACCGCGCACACTGCATCTTCCACCAGATCGAGGGACTCTATATCGACGAGGGCGTGTCGTTCGCCGATCTGAAACAGTCGATCCTCTACTTCGCCAAGGAGGTTTTCGGCGAGAACGCCACGATCCGCATGCGCCCCTCGTACTTTCCCTTCACTGAACCGTCGGCCGAGGTCGATGTGTCGTGCAACCTCTGCGGCGGCAAGGGCTGCAACGTCTGCAAGGGCACGGGTTGGCTGGAGATCATGGGCTGCGGCATGGTCGATCCCAATGTGCTGGAGGCCAACGGAATCGATTCGAAGAGATATTCCGGGTTCGCGTTCGGCATGGGGGTCGAGCGTATCGCCATGCTCAAATACGGCGTGAAGGATCTGCGGCTCTATTTCGAGAACGACGTGCGGTTCCTGCATCAGTTCGATACGGTGCTTTAGGCGCTGCGGTACGCTCCCCGGGTCGGGGAGCGGCGAATCGCCCGCCGGATGCCGGGATGTTCCGGGGATGAAGTGCCGTATCGTTCGCGGGAATACGAAAAGCGGTTCTCCGACGTTTTCCTGACAGACGAAGGGAGGTGCTGCGTCTGTCCATTGCACTCTTCCGGCGAAGAACGAAGATACAAACTCAACGATTTCAATGAAGCGGATGCTTGCGATTCTGGTGCTCTGCACGGCTTTCTCCACGGGGTTCGTCCCGCAGGGAGAGGCGTTGCCCGCACCTGCGGCGGAGGCCTCGTGGCCCGACTCGCTGCGACCGACCGAATACTATACCGAAGGTGTGAAAAAACTCCTGATCGGAGAGGACACCCTGGCGGCTCGGGCACTGTTCCTGCAGGCCCTGGAGCTCGATTCCGCGTATGCTCCGGCCTGGTTCCGCCTCTCTTCGGTGACTCCCGACGGCGATCCGCAGGGTACGGCGTGGGCACGGCGTGCTTACCGGCTGGACTCGCTCAACAAGTGGTACGGGCAGCTTTACGGGCAAAAGCTGCTTGCCGAGGGAGAACTCGACAAGGCGCGTCCGCTGTTCGTGCGGCTTTCGGCGCTCGACCCGACCAATCCCGACAACATTCGTATTCTGGCGATCCTGTACCAGCAGGCCGGGATGCCCTATTCGGCGATCGATATGCTCGATTCGGCCGAGATGCGTTTCGGTAAAATGCCTTTGTTGGGGGCGATGAAACGCCAGTTGCTGATTCGCACGGGGCAGTTGGACCGTGCGCTGGCCGAAGCCAGGGAGATGGCCGAGGCGATTCCTTACGAAGCGGAGAACCACGTGATTCTGGCCGACCTGTACGGTGCTGCCAAACAGGATTCGTTGGCCATAGCCGAGTATAACCGGGCGTTGGAGATCGACTCCATGAATGTCCCGGCGCTGGCTTCGCTCGCCGAATTCTACAACAAGCGCAACGATTCGCATGCTTATCTGGCCGTGTCGAAAAGGCTTTTCGAAATTGACGAACTCCCCTTGTCGGAAAAGGTCCGCATTTTCCGGCAGCTGACGCTCGACGTCCGTTTTTACCGGGACAACTTCTTTCAGCTCAACGACCTGATCTCGACGCTTGCGATCCGCTATCCCGACGATAAGGATGTCGTCGAACTGTATGCGCAGCATCTGATCAATGCCGGAGAGCTGGAGCAGGCGCTGACCCTCTACAAGCTGCATCTGGCTGACCAGCCTCCCCAGTTGGACTATTACCGTGCGGTGATCGACATCGAAACTTACCGCAAGCGGCTCGATTCGGTTTATCTGTATATCGACCGGGCGCTCGAGGTTTTCCCCGGAAATACCGAGCTGTATGCCCGCAAGGGACACGCCCAGGGGTATGCCGGAAAGTTGTCGCAATCGATCGGCAGCTATAAGAAAGCCCTCAAATACGCCGATACGGACTCCCTGCGCGGAGTCGTGTGGGGATATATCGGCGACGCCTATCATCAGCTGGAAGAGGCCGGACGGAAGGATTCGGAACGGGACAAATACCGCCGCCGGTGTTTCGAGGCTTACGACCGTTCGCTGCATTATTACTACGATAACCCGATGGTGCTCAATAACTACGCCTATTTTATCAGTGAATCGTCCCGGGATCCCCGCCGGCTCGACCGGGCCTTTGCCATGGCAGCCCGTGCGGTGGAGCTGGACGGCAACAACGCCACGCTGCTGGATACCTATGCCTGGGTGCTGTTCCGTCTGGGACGGCTGCAGGAGGCTCGTCGAACGATGCAGCAGGCGATCTCTTTCGACCGCAGCGAGAATCCGGAACTCTACCTGCATTACGGGGACATCCTGGCGGCTCTCGGGGAGAAGTTCATGGCCGAAACCTACTGGCGCAAGGCGCTGGAGAAGGGATATGATGATCCCCAGGCGATCGAAGAGCGTATCCGGCAACTCAAATCCAAGCCCTGACTATGCGACAAGCCTTGAACCATTCGTATCGTTTCCTGCGGCGGGCGAAGTCGGTCCGCACGCTGTGCATCCGTTTGCCGAAGGTCGTTTTGTTTCTGTTCCTTCTGCTCGGTGTGGGGTCGCTTGCGGCCCAGAATACCGACCAGCAGATCGCGGCGCAGAAACGGTTGATCGCCGACCTCGAAAAGCAGATCGCCCGGGAGGAGCAGGAGATTTCGAAGCTCAAGAAGGGACGTGCTTCGGCCGAGGAGACGGTGCGCCGTTTGGCCCGTCAGATCGATTCGCGCAACCAGCTGCTCGACGTGACGGAGCGGGATGCCCGCAAGCTCGAGGTCGAGGTAGCTCGTACGGACAGCGTGGCCCGGGGGCTGTCGGCATCGCTCGACGCCCATAAACGGCGCTATGCCGAGATGGTGCGCGAGGCATACCGCAACTACAAACACAACAATTATCTGACCTACCTCTTCTCTTCGAGCGACTTCAATCAGGTGGCCCGCCGCATCACCAACCTGCGGGAGGTGGCGGCCATGCGGGAACGGCAGATGGAGCAGATCGTGACGCTTTCGGAGCAGGTGTCCGTCGAGCGGACCCGGCTGACCGGGCAGCAGCGGGCGCTGGATTCGGTGAAGCGCAGCCTGACCACGCAGCGGACCCGCCTGCAGAAAGATTCGCAGGCGGCGCGTGCCAACATCAAGCAGCTCTCCAAGAAGGAAAAAGCGGCCCTGCAACAGAAAATCGCCCGCGAGCAGCGGCTCGACGTGGCGATCGACGAGTTGCGCAAGCTGACCCGGGGCAACAAGGAGGGCAACACCTTTACGGCGAAGACTTCGAATCTGCGGCTGCCGGTGGTCGGCGGCGGGGTGAAGCGCTACAAGGGCAATATGGCCGAGATCGCGGGGCCGAAGGGGGCGCAGGTGATTTCGATCTACGAAGGCAAGGTCGTCGAGGTGAAGCGCAACCGGATCACCAATAAATACGACGTCTATATAGCCCACGGCGAATACATCTCTTCGTATGCCAACCTCAATTCCGTGACGGTGGGCAAGGACGACAAGGTGGCCCGCAACCAGCAGATCGGAACGATCGGGTCGGGGGTCGATGTGATGACCATGCAGCCCGAGTACAAGATGGTGTTCGGTATTTACGGACCGTCGCCCAAAGTACAGATGCGTGCTTCGGATTGCTTCAAAAAATAACCGTCTATGGCCGTACGCTATTATACCGATGACTGTACCTATCGCCTGCCGCAGAAACGGCTCACGGCCGCGTGGCTGGACCGCGTAGCCCGGGAAGAGGGGTATGAACTGGGGGATGTGACCTATATTTTTTGCTCGGCGGCCCGCCTGCTGGATATGAACCGGCAGTTCCTCGGGCACGACTACTATACCGACGTCATCACGTTCGATTACAGCGACCGCAAGGGCGCCCGGATCGTGTCGGGCGATATTTTCATCGATGTGGAAACCGTTGCGGACAATGCACGCGAATACGGCGCCGCGAAGCTGACCGAAATGCGCCGCGTGGTGGTGCACGGTTTGCTCCATCTGTGCGGACAGAAGGATAAGACACCCCGTGCGAACGCTCAAATGCACCGTAAGGAGGATCACTACCTCCGACAGTGGGATGAGCTGTCCAAAGGGCTGAAATAGGGCTTTGCGAGGGAATCCGGTCGCGGAGTTGCGGGTCCCTTTCCCGGTAGGGTTATTTTTAATGCCTGAAATATCCCGTAAAATCGTTCGAATATACCATAAGGGTCGATTCTTCCCGACGGCGGAATGGGCGGTTCAAGGTGCTGAAAAGACGGTTTGCAGAGGGATCCGGCCGCAGGGTTGCGAACTCTTTCACGAAAGGATGTATTTTTAACGCCTGAAATGCTCCTTAAAATCGTTCGAATATACCATAACGGTCGGTTCTGTTCCCGACGGCGGAATGGACCGTTAAAGACGCTGAAACGGCGGTTTATGGGCGGATTCGTCTTTTGTTTGGAACCGGTTCCCGAAAAAAGATGGATTTTCCCCGGCAATCGTATATTTCAATGTCCGTCATTCGACGGTCGTTCGTTCGCGGCCGGAGTCCGTGTCTGTAATGCCGACTCTCTCTTAAATCCTTTCTTCGGAGGGAGATTCGGGTCGCTGCGCCTCCAAAAAGGACGTTATGATCGCGTTTTCCTTCGTTGGGACTGAAGCGGACGAATTCGCTTGCGGGAAGTGCCGGCTGCGGTGGCTGCGGCAGCAGTTGTGGGGGCTGTCGATCGGGTCCGCTGCGCGGCGAATCGGTAGCCGGGAAAGGTGGACTGCGAAGATTCGGCTTTCGGAGGAGGCGTTTCCGCCGTGCGGGGACGGATCCGGCCGTTGGTTGTGTCCGCAACCCTTTAATCGTTTGTATTTTTCCGGAATGGGCGGCATGGATTGTCGGCTCTTTGCCGGAGAGAAGTTTATTTTTGCGGGAAAATGCCGGCAAGGTTCGGTGCGGGTCGCCGGAGTGTGCCGGAAGCGGGGAGAATCCGTTTTTGGCGGGACAGCCCGTGCTTGCCGATCTTTTCGGCGCTGCGGCGACGTTTTGCCGCGAGGTTGCCGTTTTCGATCCGACTTTCGCCGTCGGACGGCGGATAGCTGGGCGAAAGTTGCCGTTGCGTGCGGTTTCGGTTTTTTCGGATAAGCGACTTTGTTCGTATCTTTGCCGTGCGGCGGTCGGTCGTCGGATTGACGGGCGGCGGTGTTTTCCGCAATTCATGGAAAAGGAGATATGGTTTTACATTACGATATCATCGTGGTCGGCGGCGGTCATGCCGGCTGCGAGGCGGCTTCGGCGGCAGCGCGGCTCGGCTCCCGCACGCTGCTCGTGACGATGGACATGACCAAGTTGGCCGATATGTCTTGTAATCCGGCCGTAGGCGGTGTTGCTAAAGGGCAGATAGTCAGAGAGATAGATGCTTTAGGGGGGCAGATGGGGCGGATTACCGACCTTACGGCTGTCCAGTTCCGCATGCTCAACCGCTCGAAAGGGGCGGCGATGTGGAGTCCCCGGGCCCAGTGCGATAAGTCGCGTTTCTCGGCCGAATGGCGGCGTACGCTGGAGAATACCCCCAACCTCTATCTTTGGCAGGACACTGCGGTCGAACTGCTCTTCGGGCAGCGGCCTGCGGAGGAGGGTCGGCCGCAAGTGCGCGGGATTCGGACACAGATGGGGGTGGAGTTCTCGGCCGACTGTGTGATCCTGACTGCCGGGACGTTTCTGGCGGGGGTGATGTATTGCGGTCGTTCACACGCCGAGGGCGGCCGTGCGGGGGATTCGGCTTCGCACGGAGTGACCGAATCGCTCGTGGCGATGGGTTTCGAAGCCGGCCGGATGAAGACCGGGACCCCTGCACGACTCGATGCGCGGACGATCAATTTCGAAATTCTGGAACCGCAATACGGGGATGAAAATCCCTCGAAATTTTCCTTTTCCGCCGATACGCATCCGGTGCAGAATCAGCTTCCGTGCTTTTTGGTCTATACTTCGAAGAAGGTGCATGACATTCTGCGGAAGGGTTTCGGCGATTCGCCGCTTTTCAACGGTACGATCCGGGGGATCGGTCCCCGTTATTGCCCGAGTATCGAGGACAAGCTCAACACATTCGCCGATAAGGACCAGCACCAGCTTTTTCTCGAGCCGGAGGGTCGTTCGACCAACGAATATTATCTGAACGGGTTCTCCTCGTCGTTGCCCTGGGACATTCAGTGGGAGGCATTGCACGCCATCGAGGGGTTCGAAGATCTGCATATTTTCCGTCCGGGTTATGCGATCGAGTACGACTATTTCCTGCCGACGCAACTGCACCATTCGCTCGAAACCAAGCTGGTGGACGGACTCTATTTCGCCGGCCAGATCAACGGGACGACCGGCTATGAAGAGGCCGGGGCGCAGGGGGTGATGGCCGGTATCAATGCGCATCGCCGCAGGATGGGGGAGGAACCGCTGGTATTGGCACGCGACGAAGCCTACATCGGGGTATTGATCGACGACCTGGTGACCAAAGGGGTGGATGAGCCTTATCGTATGTTCACTTCGCGTGCCGAGTATCGGATTCTCTTGCGGCAGGATAATGCCGACATTCGATTGACTCCGATCGGATATAAAATCGGGCTGATTTCGCAAAAAAGGTACGATAGTTTCTGCAAAAAAAATCGACTCGTAGAATCGCTCGTAGCATTCGCTCGCGGACTGAGTGTCAAACCGGACGAAATTAACGACTGTTTGAAATCGCTCGGTTGCGACGCGATTTCGCAAGGTCGGAAACTGCACGACTTGTTGATGCGTAACAATGTGACCTTCGATCTGCTCTCGGGTGTTTTACCGAAGCTCGGCGATTTTCTGCGCGAGCAGGAGATGGATGCCGAGGTCGTCGAGGAAGCCGAGATCCAAATCAAGTACAAGGGGTATATCGAACGGGAGAAATTCATTGCCGACAAATTGCATCGCCTGGAGAATATCCGTATCCCGGCCGATTTCGATTTCCATTCGATGAATGCCCTGACGATCGAAGCCCGGCAGAAACTCACCCGAATCCGACCTGCGACGATAGGGCAGGCTTCCCGTATTCCCGGAGTTTCTCCGGCGGATGTGAATGTGTTGCTGGTGAAATTCGGTCGGTAAAGTATCGGGTAATGCAGTTTAACCGCTATGTTCCCAAATTTGACAATCGTTTTTGGATGTATTTGTCGTTTATCAATGCGGATTAAGATCGGTCGATAAATTGTGCGATTGTATTTTTCTATCTTTTATATCGGGAGTAGCTGCGGCTATTCCCGATTTTTTTACGGCTGTTTGTAAGTGGTGGCAAAGAAAATATGCAGTAAGAAAAAAGGATGTTCCAC
>OLXX01000777.1_pt1 | contig 9995 bp, 8 predicted proteins | sample 1644211 | NCBI WGS metagenome assembly OLXX01 (sample SAMEA103958145, study PRJEB25191) | human gut metagenome | biome: human-associated habitat [ENVO:00009003]; feature: intestine environment [ENVO:2100002]; material: feces | place: Germany | collected 2013/2015 | reverse complement strand
CATCAGGACGATCCCGCCCGGCGTAAGGGGTGTCGAGTAGATGTTTTCCCCCTCGAGGAAAGTCCCGTAAACGGGAATATTCCGCTCCCGAGCCTGTGCCAGGTACGGTTCGAGGGCCGTGTAGTGGACTTTGACCCGCAGGATGGCCCCCATGGTCGCCTGCACGACCTTCGGGTTGTAGCAGTCGGCGGTCGTTGGGGAACAGACGATCTCGGGGATGCCGAACCAGTCCGCCAAGCGGATGATTGTGCCCAGGTTGCCCGGGTTCTGCACCTGGTCGAGCGCCAGCACCAGCTCCCGTTGTGCCGTATCGGGCCGGAAAGGATGATGCGGGATTTCGACCAGCGCCAGCGAATCCGACGGGGTCTTCAGCAGCGAGAGCCGCTCCATTTCACGCGAAGACACGGTTTCGACTTCGCCGCCCTCGAAAAGCCCTTCCAGGGCGAATATCTTGCGGACGCGCAGGGCGGAGGTGCACAGCTCCCCGATGAACTTGTGTCCTTCGGCTACGAACAGCCCGTGTTCGGTGCGGCTGCGTTTGTCGGCCAGCGAGCGGACGAGTTGTATTTCGGCTTTGGTCATGGTTGCTGCCGTTTTTCGATCGTGAATGTTGTGCCTTCGGTGGCCGGGTGGGTATCGGGAAATACCGTGCGGGCCTCTTCGACCAGAACGCTCTCTTCCTTGTAGCGGGACGAGTAGTGTCCGATTACGAGCCGTCCGGCGCCGGCTTTGAGGGCGATGCGGGCCGCTTCGACCGTAGTGGAGTGACCCCGCTCGCGGGCGATCTTGTGCTCGGCGTGGGCGTAGGTCGTTTCGTGGTAGAGCAGATCGGCCCCCTCGACGAGTTTTGCCGCTTTGGGCGACCAGCTCGTATCCGAGAGATAAGCATATGAACGTGGCGCGTAAGGTCGGTAGGTCAGTTCCGCATTGGGGAGCGTGTCTCCGTTGTCGAGCAGAATATCTTCGCCTCGCTTGGCGGCCGTGATCCGGGCGATCGAGAGTCCGTATTCCGTGATTTTCTCCTTGCGGACGTTCAGCGGGGGCTGTTTCTCCCGGAACAGGTAGCCGGAGGTGGGGATGCGGTGACGCAGGGGAACGCTCCACACCTCGAGCGTGCGGTTTTCGAACAGTAGGGCGTGCCGGGTCGTATCGACTTCCACCCATTCGATTTCGTAGGGTAGTTGCGTGTCGAAGTAGCGCAGGTGGCATCCGAGCATTTCGCCCAGCGGCGCGGGACCGAAAATCTTGAGCGGCGTGCGGCGTCCGTAGAGCCCCAGCGTCGAGATCAGCGGAAAGAGTCCGAAGACATGGTCGCCGTGCAGATGGGAGATGAATACCGCCCGCAGTTTCAGCGGATTGATTCCGTAGCGGAACATTTGCTGTTGTGCGCCCTCGCCGGCATCGACCAGGTAGTGCTGTTCGTGTACCTTGACGATCTGCGCCGACGGATGTCGGTCGGGCGTAGGTTTGGCCGAAGCCGAGCCTAATATGGTTACGCTGAAACTCATCTTTTTTCGATTTTATAGGGCATCTTTCGCCCTTCCTCGTCCTCCCCGAAAGGGAGATACTTGAAGTATGTCCCTTCCGTGTCGTCCGTCGTCATGTCAAAATCTGCACCCCTAAAATCAAAAAAGGGCGGCAGGATATGGGGACTCTTTCGCCCCTTTTTCGCTCTTTCCGACTGGGGAATACTTAAAAGTATGCCCATCCGGCCATCGCATCGTCCTGTCAAAACCTGTGCCCTTAAAATCAAAAAGGGTTGCAGGGAATGGATACCTTCCGTTCTTCCTCGTCCTTTCCGAAAAGGGTGACAGCCGCGTCGAAACCCATGCTGCAGGAATTGGAAGGAGTTCGAGGGTTTCCGTGTTCTCCGCCTGCCGGTTTTGTAAGACCGGGTTTCGAACGGTCGGAAACCGTCCGGCTGTCGGGGATGAAGAAAGGGAACGGCTTGTGCGCACTCGTTCCCTTTCTTGAATAGAAATTACTGCAGCAGGAAACGTTCGCAGTCGAGAGCGGCCATACAGCCCGAGCCGGCGGCCGTAATCGCTTGGCGATAGTGGGGATCCTGCACGTCACCGGCGGCGAAAACGCCTTCGACGCTGGTGCGGGAGCTGCCCGCTACGGTTTTGATATAACCTTCGGCGTCGAGTTCCAGTTGGTCTGCGAAAATCTCCGTGTTGGGATGGTGCCCGATCGCCACGAAGAAGCCAGCGATGTCGATTTTGGTTTCCGTGCCTTTGTTGTCGCGCAGCAGGGCGCCTGTTACGCCGGTTTCATCGCCCAATACTTCGGCCGTGTTGTGCTCGAAGAGGACTTTGATGTTCGGGGTGTTCATTACCCGCTCCTGCATGGCTTTCGAAGCCCGCAGGTAGGGCTTGCGGACGATCAGATATACCTGGCGGCAGATCGAAGCCAGGTAGGTGGCCTCCTCGCATGCCGTATCGCCGCCTCCGACGACCGCTACGTCCTTCTTGCGGTAGAAGAATCCGTCGCAGGTGGCGCAGGCGCTGACGCCCATGCCCTTGAATTTCTCTTCGGAGGGCAGTCCCAGGTATTTGGCTGCGGCGCCGGTCGAAATGATCAGGGCTTCGGCTTGGATCTCCTTCTCTCCGTTCACGATGACGTGGAACGGGCGCGAGGAGAGATCGACGCTGGTAATGACGCCCGGGCGGATATCCGCCCCGAAGCGCAAGGCCTGCCGGCGCATGTTATCCATGAGTTTGGGGCCGTCGATGCCTTCGGTGAAACCGGGGAAGTTTTCGATTTCGGTGGTGGTGGTGAGCTGTCCGCCCGGCTCGATCCCTTCGTAGAGTACCGGCGAGAGGTTCGCCCGGGAGGTGTAGATCGCAGCCGTATAGCCCGAAGGGCCGCTGCCGATGATCAGACATTTTACGTTTTCCATAGAGTATTTTTTGTTAAGTTATTAAGCTTCGACGTATTCGTTTTCTTCGATGTAGCGCGGTGTGAATCCGCCGACGATGCGTCCGTTGTAGTCGGCAAGCGCCCAGAGCCCTTCGCTCCGAATGCGAGAACAGCCCGTGTAGGGGTTGTAATCGACGATTTCGTAGCGGGGTTCGATCACGTAGTGTCCCCGTTTGTCGATCAGGCCCATGCCCTGTGCGGTCTGGACTTCGGCGCGTCCTTCGCGGAAGTCGGCGGCCCAGACGAATTGCGGCGCGATAACCGGTCGGTTTTCGGTATCGACGAACCCGTAGCCGGTTTCGTCTTCCACACGAACCAGTTGATCGGACATCTCGCCCACGAACAGATGTCCCGGAAATTCGGGCAGCGTGGTGTAGCGGGACGGTTCCGCGTCGCAAAGCATCTGCCCCTTGCCGCCCTGTTCGCGCACGAACTGACGCAGACGTTCGAATCCTTCGGCGTCGTGTCCTTCGCCGAAACGGGCGAAATGGTACCGGACGGGAATCAGTCGTCCGTCGGAGGTGACGTAGAGGTTTCCGGGTTTGAGGTTGTTGTGGCTGAAGTCCAGCTCGGACAGTCCCGCCTCCAGTTTATCGAGCGCCGACCGCAGGGATTCGGCATCGAACTCTGCGGCGCAGACCGAAAGGGGGCGCCCTTCGGGCAGCCGATGCAGCACCACATCGCAGGTGCGGGTCGTCCCGGTGTCGTCCGTGTAGGTCATTTCGTCGCGCAGGATCGTGTATTCGGTAAGCAATGGTGTCCGGAGGTACCGAAGCCGGGCCGCTGTCTGTTCGACGGCGAAGATCGAGGCTGTCGAGAGCGGGAAGCAGAGCAGGTATTTCCGGCTCTGCCATTCGATTTCCGCTTCGGCGAAGCGACTGGTGCGCGACAGGACTACTCCTCCCGTCGCCGTCCGGCGGGGACGGCAGTCGCGGAGCGTCGAAAAGGCCAGATCGGGAGCCTGGAGCGCTTCGGTGAAGTTATAAAGGGTGGGAACGGTCATCTTTTTACTGTATTTTGATGCTGATCGAGCCGATGTTGAGGATGGCGATGAGTTCGGCGATCGACGTGTTGTAACTCATTCCTCGGAAGGGTGGCTTGGCCAGATCGCCCCGCACCTGTCGGATCGCCTCCGAAAGCTCTTCGGGCATCGGACTCGAACAGTCGTGCAGCAGTCTTGCGTAGCGGTTGTCGGCGGGAATCTCCTCTTCGGTCGGAAAGAGCAGCGAACGTGAGTCGGACGTGGTGGCGATATGGATGTTGATCAGGAGCACCTTGCCGTCGGTGGTTCCGATGGTGCGGATCTTTTCGCAGATCGCAAGCTGTTCGCGTTCGTCGCAGTCCGAGGCTTCCCCGTCGGTGATGTTGAAGACGATGGGCGGAAAACTTTCGCTGTGGGCCGGATTCGTGCACCACGCTTGTGTCAGGTCGCGGATTTGCAGCAGCGCTTCGTACATGGGTGTCTGGCCGACGGCTTTCGGAGCGATCCAGGCCGGCATCGAAATCTTGCGGAAGGTGGCTTCGCCGTCCGGCATGCGGCGCTCCACGACCGTTTCTGCGAAATCGACGGGCAGAGCGGCCAGCCGCGATACCGGAACCAGCGGCTCCGGATCGTTCAGCAGCGATACGATTCCGTCGCCCGAATAGCCCAATACCGCGATGTCGTAGTAGTCGCGCACCTCGTCGCTGCGCCGGGCCCGTTCGATGAGTTCGAACAGCAGCCGGTTGGTGACTTCGGCGACGGCTTCGGCCTTGGTGGTCTGCCGTCCCCGGAACAAGAGTTTCTCCGCCATCGAGCCGGATTGGTCGATGGCCAGGATGAAGGCTGTGCGGTGGCTCCGCGTGATACTTTGGGTGTACATTATCGGATTCCTCTTACGGTGTGGTAGTCCTGCATTTTCTCCTCCTCCGAATCGGCATCCACGCCGTATCCGACGGCCATGGCGGGCGAGCAGTCGCGGGCCCGGTCGTCTTCGGCGGATTTACGGAGCGTTTCGCGGGTTCGCTCTCCGGCTGTCACGGCTTCTGCGATCTCTTCTGGGGAGGGAGCGTGTCCGAGCAGTTGCGCGAGCACCCCTTCCGCCCAACTGCGGGCGTAATGGTCGTAGTCGGCGGCTATCCGGTCGAATGCCCGGTCGATGCCTTCCAGCGAATCGATGCCGCCGTTCGCAATGGCGTCGAGGATACGTTTCACCTCCCGGCGGGGAACATATTGCCCCGCCACATCGTTCCAGCGACCCGTGCCGTCCGCACGACCCGGTTCGCCGTTTCGGAGCATCGCGCCGAGCGAGGCGACGATCGCCTTATTGTAGAGCTTCAGACCTCTTTGCAGCTGCGTGGAGCGGATTAGGGCGTGGTTGTGGACATAACTCTCCGCGTCGGGGTGCGCTTCCGCCAGCGAGTTGAGGGTATTGACCGCATCGATCATTCCTCCGGCCAGATAGGGGTTGTACTCCTCGAAGTTGATCCGGTCGCGTTTGACGGTGCGCCGGTCGCGTTCGAGCCATTTCCCGATGTCGCGCACAGTGCCGTAGCTGGTGAGGTTGGCGCCCGGCATCAGTGCCGAACGTCCGTCCTGTTCCACCAGGTAGGAGAACGGAAACGCCGAGGTGTCGTGATGCTGCGTATGGCGGCCCAGGACCAGCGTAAAGGGTCCTTCGATGGCCGGAGCCATGATGTAGGTGCTGCTGCCGAATTTGCATCCCCGCAGGTGGACGGACTGGTGCACTGCGCCGCTCTTGAAGAGGTGGTTGCTCTGGTTGGCGCCGCTGCCGGCGTTGAAGAACGAGAACATTCCGGCGATCAGCAGCGAGGATTTGTGGTGCGAAACGGTGTAGGGACCCGCGAAGATCGAAACGGCCTCTCCGTTTTCGCAGTGGCTGTTGGCGAAAAAGAGCGAATCGACGGCCGTGAAGTGTTTGTCCAGCGTGCAGCATTCGCCGGCGAAGCAGCGTTCGAGAAGCGTGCCGCCGTCGATGCGGGCTCCTTCTGCGGCGATGAAATCGCGGGCCTGGACGTCGATGCCGACATAAGCTCCGGCGCAGACCGTGCCGTTTTCCAACAGGGATGCTCCGTCGATCGTCGCTCCTTCCCCGATATTGACCTCCCGGATGAAACGGGCGCCGGTGATGCGTGCGTGCGGACCAACGGTACCGAGGGTGTCGCGGCGCTCTGTGGCGTAGCGTTCGATCATTCGTTCGATGGCTTCGACAGCCTCGGGGCGATAGCGATAGACGGCCAGGATGTAGGCGGTCTGGGCGGTGAGTCGGTCGTAGATCCGTACGGTACGTCCGCCGTTCTCGTTGATGGCGGCGACCCGGACTCCGTTGCCGAACGAGGATTCGCGGCGGCATTCGAGCGCCGTAACCCCTTCGATCAGCGCCTCTTCGCCGATGCGGTAGTTGCGTATGGTGCAGCGGCGCAGCCGTGCTCCCCGCCCGATCTGTACGCGTCCTTCTAGCCGACAGCCCGAAAGTTGGGCCGGGGTGAAGTCTTGTGCGACTTCGATGGCATCCCAATTTTCCGCGCTGTTTCCGGCGGCCGTGAGCGCCTCGATTTCGGCCGGTGTCGGTTTTCTGTATTCCGTCATGTCGTCGTTGCGATTCGAAATATTGAAGACAAAGATCGTGAAAGGTGAGGGCAATCGTGCGGGCTTGCACGCAAAGATTGCCGAACTGCCTCCGATCTTCTGCAAAGATAGCGAAAGCCGGGAGAAAACGGGAACTTATTCCCGGTTTTTCGAGGCGCATCCTATCTAAAACTATGTCAAAGATAGCGAAAGGTGGACGGCGAGCCAAACATCCCTTTTAGTTTCTTTTTTTGCGTGGCAGAGTTCACGAGTGCCCTCTGCTTCGACCGTCGGTTGTCCGAACTTGTCCGAACTTGTCCGAACTTGTCCGAACTTGTCCGAGTCGCCTTCTATCTTTTGCAAAGATAGTCAAAGCGACGGGCAATCGAAAATTTATTTTTCGGATTGCCGCGAAACAACCCTGTCGGAACAGGTATTCTTCGGATAAAGATAGTTGTTCGCCGTCAAATATGCAAGGTGGTTCGGGGTTCCTTGCGGCCGATGGCCAGACGTTGTCCGTCGCGGACGACGATCGCCCGGCCGTTTGCGAACGGTTTTACCGCGTTGCAGTCCGAACAGTCGATCGCTACGGCCCCGGTGGAGTCTATGAAATGCCAGCAGCGTCCCGTGCGGACGGCGGCCAAGCCTTCGGAGAAGTCGAAACCGGCGTCGTATATGGGTGGGATCAATTCCCGTTCTCCGATTTTGAAACCCCACAGTCCGTCCCGGACGAAGAGTTCGCCCCGGTCGGCCGGAGTTTCGGGCCCGCAAACGGCGTATCGGACGAGCGGCTTCAAGTTCGGCAGGCGCATCAGCGGGGATTTGAGCACCCGGGCGATGCGATAGCGGACGGCGTCGCCCGCCTTTTCGAACAGTGCGAGGCATTCTGCGTGGGCCGCACAGCCGTGCCGGACGATTTCCCGGGGCGAGAGCAGCAGTCCCTCTCCCCGGTTGTAGCGGGCGAGCAGTCCGGGTTCGAGCGCCAGCGCGTGCAGGGTCGTAGAGATCGTGGCGATGGAGTAGTCGTCGATCGACGCGTCGAAATCCTCCGCCGTGCGTCCGGGGTGCTGGTAGGCTGCCGTGCCCAGCTCGGGACTTTTCTCTCCGGCGAAGACGGGAAGAAACATCGCATCGAAATCCACCGGACGGAGCGTGCCGCTCTCATCCAGCAGAATATTTTCGGGTTTCAGGTCCCCGTGCGCCCAGTCGCTTTCGAGAAGTTCCAGCGCCAGGCGGTCGAACTGTCGGGCCAAGTTGCTGAGGTGCGCTTTGTCGCCGGAGTCGGCGCTCCGCATAACGGATTCGTAGAGCGTGATTCCTTCGATCCAGTCGTCCACGACCACGTCGCACCACTCGCCCTGCCCGTCGGCCTGCCAAACGTAAAGCTCTTGCCGCAGGAGTTTCTCTTGATAGATCGCTTCGAGGTGCTCCATAGGCCGTGTGTAGCATTTGAGCATTTTGTACCGGCTGCCGCAGCGGATTTTGAAAACCACCGCGCTGTTGCCGACCCAGCGCAGGGGGTCGCCGTCCGAAGAACGGCACACTTCGATTTCTCCCAGCGTGCGGGTCAGCCCATAGGGATCTTGAAGAGCCTCGATGAATTGGCGGATCGAATGGAGCATGGATAACAGGATGAAGGGAAGATAAAAACAAGTGGAAAACCGAAGGCTCTCCACTTGCAGGATTGAAGAAAAGCGTACGGGAACGCTTTCCCGGTGTCGGATTAGTGGCAGCAGCCCTCGCCGCAGCCTCCCTTGTGGTCGCTGCAACCTCCCTCATGATCGCCGCAGCCGCCGTCGCAACCGCAGCTGCAGCCGCCTGCCGATTGCAGGTCTTCGGGCGTTACGTCGCGTACCGAGATGACCTCTACCTCGAAATTGAGGGTCTTGCCGGCCATCGGATGGTTGAAGTCCATTTTCACGGTCTCTTCGCCTACCTCCTTGATGGTACCGATCATGCGGTTGCCCTGTGCATCGCTCATCGGCACCTGCGAACCTGCGAAGAGGATATCTTCGGCCAGTTTGCCGTCCACCATGAATGTATTTTTAGGCAGATCGACGATCGCTTCGGCGATCACCTCGCCGTAACCGTCCTTCGGAGAGAGCGTGAAGGCAACCTTCTCGCCCGGCTCTTTGCCCAGGATCGCCTCCTCGAATTTGGGGAGCAGCATGCCTGTTCCGCAGATGAACTCGAGGGGAGCGCCCGGCTGGGACTGGTCTGCGATTGCGCCGTCAACGGTCAGTTTGTAATCGACCGCTACCATTTTGTTTTTTTCTACTTTCATTGTTTTCAGAAAATTATTTGAGTGTAATTGTGACAAAGATACGATTTTCGCCCGGATTTTGCAATCGGGATGAAATAAACGGATTTATACATTGTATTATTAACGCGAAAACGATGAAAAAATTATTCTTCGCATGGATCATGGCGCTGTGGTGCTTCCCCGCAGTATTCGCGCAGAGCGGGCAGGGGATTCGTTATCAGGGAGAGGTCGGTGTGGGGACCGCTTTCGGAGTAGGATCGAACGCCTACGACCGTTTCGTCCTGGAAACCGTCCACGGCGTGCGTATCGGCCCGCGACTGTTCGTCGGCCTGGGTGTGGCCTGGAACTACTATTCCGCCCGGGGAGATATGCCGGACGATAGTTTCAGGGAGTACACCGACGGAGGCCGTTCGTTCGTCCCGATTTTCGCCGATATGAAGGTTTATTTCCTCGACCGGCGGATTTCCCCCTATCTGAAAGTGGATATCGGTTACGGCATCCACAAGCACGGCGGTATTTATGCTGCGCCGGCCGTCGGTGTGAAATTCGGTTTGGGGAGTGTCCTGGCACTGAACATCGACTTCGGATTCCAGGTGCAGCAGCAGACTGCTCCCGACACTTCGAGCGGTCTGGGAGGTATCATCCTGCGTGCCGGGTTGAGTTTTTAGGCCCGAATCCTTCGGGGTGAAATAAAAGGAGGGGCGCAGTCCGCGTCCCTCCTTTTTCATGCAGAGCCCCGGTTTATTCCGTGCAGCGGCAGACCAGATTGCGGTCGCCGTAGCCGTTGTCGATCTTCGATACGTAGGGGAAGAATTTCGACTCGCGGATGAAGTCGAGCGGGAACACCGCCTTTTCGCGCGTGTAGGGATGCGACCATTCGCCGCAGATTTCGGCAGCCGTGTGGGGAGCGTTCACCACTACGTTGTCCGCTTCGCCCGAAGCGGCGGCCTCCTCGCATTCGCGCTTGATCTGGATGAGCGTGGCGATGAAGCGGTCCGCATACAGATTTTTTTCCTTAAAGCGCGCGGCGGCGCGTTCCGGCCCCATCGTGTGCGAGCTCGAGGGCCCGGTGCCGATCCTGTAAAGTTCCTTGAGTGATTCCATGCCGAAGCTGTCCTTTCCGTTCTGGATTCTGTTTCTGTATTGTACCGTTTCCGGTTGAAATGTGCGTGTGAAGCGGGTTAAATCCCGCCTGTGCGGCGAAACCGCGCGCCGCTCATTTCTTTTTTTTCAGCGGGCGCT
>OLXX01000769.1_pt1 | contig 10100 bp, 9 predicted proteins | sample 1644211 | NCBI WGS metagenome assembly OLXX01 (sample SAMEA103958145, study PRJEB25191) | human gut metagenome | biome: human-associated habitat [ENVO:00009003]; feature: intestine environment [ENVO:2100002]; material: feces | place: Germany | collected 2013/2015 | reverse complement strand
TTTTTATCTCTTCAGCAAAGATCCCCCGGTTGAACCGGTGGCATCAATTGCCAAACAATTAAAAGGAGTCAAGACATAAAATCTTGACTCCTTTACTCTTTAGTCGTTCCAATCAGGTGGAGTGACAATCGGTTCATCGCCGCCACCGGATGTCGTAATTACATCAACGGCAGCAAACTTTTGAATGTACGAATCAGGTTTGATGTACTTTTCCTTCATCTTAATACCTCCTTAATTATTTCATGTCTAAAATTAAAACTGATATGCCGATTATTTGCCTGCATAGGCTTTTGCGGAATTGCCGTAACGCATCATTGCGTCTGTAACTGTTTTTAACTTTGCATCAGTAACAGTTGCGGCATAGGATTCCACGCTGTACTTAAGCGTATAGCTGACTTGTTCATCGCCTTTGTATGCAGTGATAAATACTTCATCACTCATTTGATTTGCATAAACACCGTCAAAATAGAAATACCAATAACCGTCTTTGCCTTTTTCAAAATTATCCGGATTTTCGGCATAGGTATATGTCAATGTTCTTGAACCTATTTTTACTTTGAATGAAAGATCATCAAGAGTAACATTGGTCATATTCAGCGGTATTGCAATTTCAACCGAATTATTCAGCCTTAATGCCGTACCAAACTTGACAAGCCTGTTTTCGCAGGTTTCGTAGCTTGCATTCTTGATATTCGTTAAACTTAAATCAGCCGTGCTGCGAAGTGCCTTTTGCTCATCGGTAAGTATATCGGTAAGTAAATTATCGGTTTTATAGTTTTGATATACCTGACAAGCCTCGCCGTAATATACCAAATCAACCAGCAAAGTTTTAAGCTTTGCAGAAGATGTCGGCTTATTCAGCGTTGACTTAATATAGTCGGTTGCACTGTATTTATAGGTATTACCGTTATATGTTACACCGTCTTTGACGCCATAGAATGTAATACTTACATCATCACCTAAAGCCTGCGGTGAAATACCCGTATAATCAAATATGCAATAAACGATTGAATTTGAAGTTAATGTTTTACCAGACGGATACACTTTTTCGATTTTACCGTTTCGGGTAAACTCGGCATACACTTCGTCATAATAATCTACTACATCTTTGGTAATGTAAGTTGCAAGGGTGATACTGCTTTCAAGCGACAATGCATTACCTCTGCGCCGAAGAAGAGCTGTATTCGGTGCCTCTTTTGTTTCGCTTTCACCGCAAACGGAGCAAGTACGAGTCTGTGTGCCGTCTTTATAATCACTTGATGAATTATAAACAGCATCATTATTGTATTTCCAATCGGACCAAGTGTGAGTGTGTTCTTCGTTTTTATTTTTGTAATAATATGTAACAACCGTTCCGTCCGAAACAATAGGCTTATTTAAGCCGTCTGCCTTTACAAATTCGTAGCCATAGAGCGATTTTGCCGGTGTTAAATCAAGCTTTGTGCCGTATGGCACGGTAAATGTTCCGCCGGCAGTGTTTGGAATTTCAGAGCCGTCCTCAAATTTATACTGAATTGAAACGGTTGTGTAGCGCTGTGTTTCCGTATTGTCGTCTGCAAGCACATTTCCGTTTTCATCGAGCACCTGAAATGCCACGGTATCGCCGCTCTTAAGCTGTGCATCAGACGGAATTTGATAAATAAGCGAGCAGTTTTTCAGGCCCGAATTAAAGTCGCTTTTGATATGATCCAAAGCGCCGATCGGCCAAAAATTCGCTTTGTCATTCCAAGTCGGAATATCAAAGGTCTGTACTGTTTGAAGCGGATTTCCGGATGAATCGGTTGCAACGCTTCCGTCGGAATGCTTAATCCACATTTTGAATTTAAGCTGACGGGTTTTCTTATCGGAAATATTTTGGATAACGGTGCGAAGCTCGATTTTTTTGCCGCTCATATCGGTATTAAATCTGCTTTTGCTGTTGCCGCTCAAAAGACGATCACTGCGATTATATGTATAAGTATAATATGAGCTTGTTTCAAGGTCGGTAAAATCGGAGGGGCTTGAATAAGCACCCGTGTACTCCTTAACTTCGGGAGGCGCAACATAGAGGTCTATATCATTAACAAGCTGAGACATTCGCTTGAAGCCCTGCAAGCGGCAAACTTCGCAAAATTGATAATTAGTGTCTCTCATTATACACTCATAGCTTGAAACAAGCATTTTTGAGCCGTATGCATTGCGGCAGGTATAGGTGTTTCTAAAGCCTAAAAGCTGCCTCCATTTTATTTTTTCGGGGTCTTCAACCGAGGAAAGATTAAGCGATTTCAGCTCTTTATCTTCAAGCAAATACCCGGTGCTGTATTCATCACCGAGGCCAAGCAGGCTGTGCCCCAGCTCGTGAGCAAAGGTTTTTGACGCACGATAGCTGTCTGACGGCGAAATAAAATAATGGAAGCCGTATTCACGGTTATTATATGCACCGCCGAAATCATTCGTTGTATTTACAACCATAGCAAACTGGGCAATATAATCGTGAACATAATAATACGGCTCATATTCGTTCGACTCACCGTTTGGCTTCATCGGAATTGTATTCGGATCGGTTGTTTTTTTGATGTGAGCATCGTGGATTTTCTCAATAAATTCCGGCCCGATACATCTTTCAAAAATATGATTTTTCCATTGGCTTCCGTGGAGGTTGTTGGAAATAACAGGAGAATTATATTTGTCAACTATAACATCAAAGAATGTACTTCCGCCATTATCAAAAGTTGATTCGGAAGCTGTGCAAAGAGCGTAAACATTGAACCTGTCGGCATAACTGCGATATGGCTCATATTTCATGGCCTCCTGCCAAAGTCGTTTAACATCGTTGATAAATTTGCCTTGCTGACTTTTTGTATATCCCTCGCCGCAAACAACAACAACCATATTTTCCGTCATTTGAATACCACGGGCCGAGGGTGAGCTGAATGCTTTGCTCGGTGCTGACATTCCAATCGGGATTTGCGTCCTCGGCAGGTTCCGAAATTGTATAATCGGCCTCTTGCTTATTTGGAGCAGAGCCGATATAAGGATTGCTTTGTGAGCCGCTGCCCGAAGTGGAAACGAAATATTCGGAATCGAGATAAAACGCGGGCCTTACGCCCAAATCGGAATACCACGGAGCGTATCTGCCAACCTCACCGCTTGAGCTGATATAACGCATATCATGATTGCAATCGGTAACGGGGGTGCGAAGCCAATAAGGCCAAGCCATTCCATTGCTATTGTAAGCAATATAATAACCTTTAAGATTTTTCCACACGGCATTAGCCTGCTTTACATCAAGAAGAAAAACCTTTTCGGTTGTGGTTTCAAAATATGCACTATCGTAATTTATTGCCGCATATGCAATGTCTGTATAGTAATACAAATCCGAATTTGCATCACCATTGACAATGCCCTTATTGTATTCGGGATGAGAAACAAGAGAGCGCTGGGTAACGGTTTTCATTGCCGCAATTTCCGATTTTGAAAAAGCATTAAGAAAGCCTGCTTTGTCATTATAAGCACCCGTCCCGCTGACATAGCCATCCTTCGGCGGATTGCCGCAAAGCCAATCAACCTTGCCTGCAGCTGCGCTTGAATTGAGCCAAGAGCGCATATTACTGTCTTTCCAATAGTTAGAACCGTAATCATCACGCTTATAGCTTCGGCTGTGCGATTTTGAATTGCTGTTGTCATTTGTTTTGGCATCATATGCAAGGGTGTCAATAATTCTGTCTGCAAGCATAAGCGGACCGTTATCGTCAATGCTTACACATCGCCAAAGAATCGAAGCATTATTATATGTGCCCATTTTTACATAATCGCCCACTTTGATATCCGGCTTTGATGACGCCTGAACGCTCATCGGCAAAATTGAGATTGCCATGCACAATGCCAACAATATTGCTGTTATTTTTTTCGTCATTAAGTCACTTCCTTTATAAACGGTATATTTACCTTCATTATATTGTAAGAGGAGATATTTGTCAATGATATTTAGCTTAATTTTTGTCGATTTTACAGCCGATATTATAATATAGCAATTCGGATTATTGTATTATTCCGAAATTGCGAATAATTTGAATAAAATGCTTAACATGAATTTTTCATTTGTCTGTTATGAAATCAGATTGATACTTAAAAATTCAGTCAATAACCGGGGATTATTTATGAAGCAAAAGCAGTTAACTCATCAACAGCTTGAGAAAAAGGCACTACGCAAGCAAAAAGAAATTGCTAAGTGGGAAAAAGAAAAGGCAAGGCCTAAAAAAAGCTATTACATTATCTATTTGATTTTCATAGTCAGCCTAATCTATGTAACGGATGAAATAGCTTCGCAAATCGGCACTTTGATAAAAACGGAAATCGCAAATGATTTGATGTCAAGCTTCGAAAAAAAAGCGTCGGCATGCTTGATATAGTCAGCTTTATTGCCATTCCTTTTCAGGCTTTGTCCATTTTTTATAGACCGTTATCAGACAGATTCGGCAGAAAAATATTTCTTGTTATCAACACGCTCGGCATGAGCCTTGGTATGCTTGTGATTGCTTTGTCGCGCAATCTGGCGCTTTATGTTGTCGGTGCGGTCATTATATTTTTCTTCGTTCCGCATGATATGCAGGTTGTGTATGTGATGGAATCGGCTCCGGCAAAGCATCGTGCAAAAATCTATTCCACGGTAAAATGCATTGCAAAAAAGCGCCGTATTTCTACGACGCTTTTGTCTTGCTCAGAAGATGGAGCAAGGGAATGCTATTCAATTATCTGTTGTACTTTTTCTTTCTGCCGGCAACCGTTGTAGCAAGGGTTGCGCCGCCGCTGGCTAACAGTAGGGAAATCCACAGTGCAAGGTTGCTTGTATTGCCGGTCAGCGGACTCTTATCTGATGTTCCCGGTTTAGTACTGGCAGGCTTTTTCTCAAGAGCAGCAATCGCATCTTCGATAGCCTTTGCCATCTTGTCTACTTCAGATTGCTCCGTAATATTTTTACCACGGGTCACAGCATTCACGGCGGCTTCCACGCCGGAGAAATCCTTGTAGTCATTCTTGTTTAGCGCATTTGCTTTGGCAATGGCTGCATCAACCTTTGTGTAATCTGCATCCTTGTATTGCAGGGCAGCAATGGCATCTTCAATAGCCTTTGCCATTGCATCAACCTCTGCTTGCTGGGCTTTGCTTTTTGCTCGGTCAACAGAGTTAATGGAATCTTTTACCGCAGAATAATTTGTATAAAGGCTGCTATCAAGAGCCGTTGCCCTTGCGATGGCTGCATCGACAGCTGTGTAATCAGCGGGGATGTTATTGTCATCCCACACAAAAGTTGGATGACCGATTCCGGCAACCCATTCAACGCCCGCACCGGCATTGGTTTGCAAGCCAGCAAGAACATCTGCGGAGGTGAAGTTGGAGACAGCAGTGCCGCACGATGACTGGTCAAAGGTCGGGTCGGCACCCGCAGTACCTGCATCCCAATCAACCACCAGCTTAGCAACGGCTAAGTAATTGCCTTTATTATCAGGATATGTTTCTTCATCAAGCGTTACACCATCAGGAGGGGTAACATGGGGCTTTACAACAGCTGTAATCCAAGTGATATTGCCAGGCTCAGCGCAAGTGATGTTTTTTGTTGCAACTATGCAATTTTTGATTATTACGCCAGGCTTGTTCCCAGAGAAGTTTTCAAAGTTTGCACCGAGAATACCACCAACAGCTGAATAGATATTATTGCAGGAAACAGAACCGCCAAACCAACAATCGGTAATCGACGAGCTGTCCGCAGAGTTTTCCCACTGACCAATCAGCCCGCCAACGGTATCAACATCATCTTCATCGGATTCTGTACTGATAACCGTGGCATCTGAGCCACAGCCTTTTACCTGTGTACTCCAAGTGCATTGACCAATCAGCCCACCAACGAACTTGCTGCCAACATTGTTTTCTATTTTTCCGCTTGTGTAGCAGTTTTCAACGGTGCCGCCATTGACCCAATCCACCAAAATGCCGGCGATTAATGAACCATCATTTGAGGCAATATCAGCGTCTATAACAAGTAAATTCTTTAATGTACCACCGTCAGAAACAACTCCGAAAAGTCCATTTCGAACAACTTCATTTCCAGTATAGTGATGGTTCAGATTCATGATTTTATGATGTTGCCCATCAAAGGTGCCAGCAAAAAATCTTACATGGTTACTGCCATCTCCAATGGGAGTCCACTGGGAGCCGGATAAGTCGAGGTCATTATCTAAGTAAATCGTTTTTCCTTCAAATGATACAGATGCAGTTTTGTCATTGACTAACTGCGCTAAACCGGCCAACTGTTCGGCAGTGGTGAAATGGTATTCAGTATCCGTCTTATGGTCGGTGTACCAGCTTGTATCTGCCGTACCGTCCCAATTATCTACTGAAGTTCCTTCAGCAAACGCTGTCATCGGAACAAGTGCCATCACAAGGCACAACGCAAGCAGAAGGCTTAGAAGTTTCTTCTTCATTTTTATTCCTCCAAAATAATTCTATCCGCTATTTTCTTTCTCCGACAGCGGACACGCCGGAGAAGACAGAAGGTTTAACCGGAAAAGATTGATTTGCCGGTCGTGGTTAGGACTTCAATATCAAACCACCATCCTTCCGGCAAACGCAAAAAGCCGAAGCCAAGGCATAATGCGCCCTGTCTCCGGCAACTGGTTCGTTATAAATTGTATGAAATAAGACTTGACACGCTGAAAAAAAGGCGCTATGCTCCTGCCGAGCCAAGCCGAGCCGACAATGATTGTCGCATTTCCGTTTGTCATAGACAAGTCCGCCTTCCATAATTTCTAAGGCAAAAAGGATATAAATATCCCACCATACAACTATACATAAGTATTATAGCAGATTTTTCCGGAAATTTCAAGAAATTTTCAGAATATTACACTTCTCTTTTTCTCAAATCATTGCCTTCTTCCATTACTCACGGAACTGTATGACTTCTTGAATACTTCCCGAAAAGGAAAAGCCGCCGTCTGTGACAGCGACTTTTCTATTTAGCAGGTAAACCGTCAGAGAAAACATTGTTTCTGCCTGCTTGTTAAGGTCTGTATGGTAATCGCTCAGCTTGCCGGTAGTCAGCAGCTCGGCATACAAGGGACCTTGTGATTGCGGATATACCGCAGGTGTCGCTGTCCCCAACTCTATCTTGTATGTGAAAAAATCATAAGACAAATTTTTAATCCGTAATTTCTATTGAAAAAGAATCATAACATCCGAACCAACGCTCTCTTTAGGATGAGATTTCAAATAATCTTTGGTTGCAAGATAATATCTAACTGCATTGGCACGAGAATCAGAAACACTAATAGCCTTACCTTTACCGTCAATAGTAAATCTTCCTTTTGAAAGAAAGTCAGACATTATCATATCTGTTTTTTGCTGAATGGTGTATCAACAAATAAATAGCAATTGTCCCAAAAAGCGAACTATTACAAACAAAAATTCGATAACAATATCAAAAAAGGGATCTGCCTTTGTATTTTTGATGAATAAACAATATAAAAGGCAGAAAATAAGAAAGGCACCGTGAAAAATCACGGTGCCAAAAGAACTGAAATTCTTTTTAGTGTAAGACTATGAATTAATCATCACACCAACCATAACAAAACCATTCTAAATCAGCGACATTATCAATATAGTCTTTGTTGTGCTTTTTAGACTTTGCCATATTTGCCTGATTTGCTTTGTAGGCTTTGCTGTTTGGATTGTGTTGGTTAGCATAATCATCCAACTGCTTTTGTGTATGCGTTTTCGATGATACACCTTTTTTCTTATTTGCCATAGTCTGCTCCTTTCTCCGTAGAACGAAGTGAAAACACACAACATAATAATGCATTAGAATAACCGCTCACCGAGGAGCTTTTTTTAGTCCTTTGGGGTAATTAAATACGAACAATAAATAATAATCACCATTCAATGCAACTATTACTGTCTACGGTTGTCGGAGTAATTATCAAAAAAGTATGTTCGATGATTTCTTGATAATTAACATACTCAATATATCACAAAATTCTAAAAATATCAATATCATAAACACAAGCAAAAATAGGGAAAAATAAATAAAAAAGAGCTGATTTTCAGCTCTTTTTATGGCAGAGAATTCAAGAGTGAATACTAACATTATTTAGTTCTATTTTCAAATTTAATAAGCAACGCAAATGATTAATCTTTGTTCTTCTGCCTGAACGAATATAACAATATATTTCGTGAAACATTGCATAAAAAGCAACCTTTAAGTCACAGTTTTTTGATGTTGGATATTTTGATTTATACATTTCATAAAGACCAAAAGCATTTCCGGTTAAGCTTTTTAATTGAAACAAATCATATTCCCTGTCTGCCCATTTGCTTTCAAGCGGATCGATTATTGCAATAGGATTAAGCTTATCATCTGCCAGTATATTCATTACATTAAGATCGCCATGTATTAATGAGGCGTGTTCAACTTTTTCGCTGAAAATATAATCAAAATTATTCCAAGCTAATTCCATCACTTTCAAAAAGTACGATTCTAATTCTCCTCTATCAACCATATTACGAGCTTTTTGCAGAATATCAAACGCAAACGGTTTATAATAATCTAACCATTCGTCATAATTCGCATTTTGAACAAGGCCGAACTTGTCATTAGTTTTAGAGTGCCAAGCATACATTGCCGATGTAATCTTATCAGCAAATGCTCGCTTTTTTGCTTTTGATAAAAACAATTTTGAAAAATCAGTAAAACAATCTTTTCCTTCGACATACTCCATACAAATATAGTCAATAGAAACTATATCGTCTTTCAAATATGTAAAGTATACTTTTGGTATTTGTATTAAACTATCTTTTGCTAACAGATTTAGTTCAAATGCTTCTCGCTCACACATATTATCACATCGGCAAGCTTTCATCACAACAGTATAAGGCGGTCTGTCAATATCAACCTTATAGATATATCCAAACGAGCCGCCGCCAAGATATTGAACTTTGTTGACATTACAGCAAAGCTCTTTTTTTACAACAAAAGCAGCGTGTTTTTTTGCTTCGCCAATAGTTATAGAATTAATTTTAATTCGTTCCATACTTCAAAATTCTAAATGCGTTTGAATATAAAAATTTACAGGAAGCAACGTTTCTCCACCAACCAAAATGGCAGGGAGTGTATCTGTAATACTTTTCCGTCTCTTGAATTAATGCCAAATAACCTAAGCCCAAAGCAAATCTAATCATTTCCTCTTTTGTGCCGTTAACCTCAATTTTTGCTGTCTCATTATACGCTATCAATGAAGTGGCTTTTTTATTCAACATTTTTTCAAATTCAAGATTTACAAAATCAAAAATCGAATCGCCCCATACAGTTCGCTCAGGGTCAATAACTATCAATTCCAATTTATCATTCTTCCTCGTACAAAGAATGTTGCCGTACCACATATCAAAATTAACCATTGAGCAAGTTACGGACTCCAATATATCCTTGTGTTCATCTATATATTTAAGCAGTTTTTCGCCTCGTTTGGTTTTTCTGCCTACTCTTTCGGTGTCGTGAATTAGATTTAGTGTCATACTACGCAATGCAATATGCCAATTATCATATAATCGATTTTGAATATAACCGAATTTGTTGTTTTGCACCTTGTGGAATTTTGCAATAATTCTTGCGATTTCTTCCTTGCACCAAAGCTTTTCTTCCTTTGTTAATTTGGCATTATTCAACTGTTCGCCCTGCATTCTTTCCATTATGAAATAGTCGGACGGAAAAACGGTGTGAGAAAAATCCTTATAATACACATACGGCACCTTAACATTTGTATGTGTTCTGATTTGCGCATACCAAAAAACCTCTCCACGCATCATATCCTGCTCATAGGTCAGTATTCCTGTTTTTTCAAGCGGAGAAACCTTTAATACATAATTACCCATATCGGTCACAACATCATAAACGGCATTATATTCTCCGTCGCCGAGCTTATCAAAGGATATAACTTCGCCAAGACAAGCGGAGTTAAACATATCTTGTACTTGTGCTTTTGTTAATTCCGGCTTTGTTCTGCTAATCATATTTGCACCTCCCGCTTTTACAATATCATCATATCGATCCGCACTCTCAAAATATATAATAT
>OLXX01000743.1_pt1 | contig 10421 bp, 9 predicted proteins | sample 1644211 | NCBI WGS metagenome assembly OLXX01 (sample SAMEA103958145, study PRJEB25191) | human gut metagenome | biome: human-associated habitat [ENVO:00009003]; feature: intestine environment [ENVO:2100002]; material: feces | place: Germany | collected 2013/2015 | reverse complement strand
TGATATAAAAAACGATGAGTATGATCGGAAAAATAAGGGAAAGTCTGCTGGTTAACTCAAATTGAAGGAATTAAATGACTATCCCTAAATTAATTAATTTATGAACTCGGGGCCGAACGATCAAAACCGCCCCTCCTTCGGATGAATAAAAGTAGTTCTATTTTTTAACTGCAATCATATCATATAGTAATGTACCATTATCTAATGGTCACCTATTCGTGACTTGGGTGCATCTGTAATTCTGCTACCGCGGGCCCTCCCCGGAGAGGACTCGAGACACTACGCCTCCAAGGAAGTACATCAAATAATATCTTGAAAAGCCGCTTCCGACATCCGTTCAAGGACCGTATCCGTTTTGGAAGCAGATAGTGGGCTCCGTTTTATCGGGCCGTATTCGACAGCCCGCATATTCAACCGCACAAGCCCTTCTCCGTTTATTTCATTCTTCAATACTATAAATTCCCTGACGCTTCCTCTCTCCCGGCAGAAAACGGCACGCCGCGACACCTCTATTTCAAGTCTTTTCTTAAAATTATTGTAAAGATAAACAAAAAAATGAAACCAACGGCTATATTCTAACAATTTTTTGACATAAAGAACAAAAGACAGATCGAAGACATTCTGATCGTGCTGCCGGGAATTCATCGGGAATCTGTATAAAAAACGCTTCGGCCCGGCAAAATATTGCCAGGCCGAAGACGAATCGGAACATTATCGACCGTTACAGCTCCTTGCGCAACCGCCGCAGAGTGACAGCGTGTGCAATCAAATCGACACCGGCCAGCAGCAGGGACAATCCCACCCAGAACACGACTACACCGACACCGATAATCGGATTGAACAGAACGAGAAACGCGGAAATAATCACGAGAATACCCAGCGTCATCGTCCAGCCGGCGCCCTTGATACCCACACCCATCATCTCGCTGGCGACGCCGACGGCCATGAATCCCCGGAAGAGGAGCCAAAAGCCGAGCACGAACGGCAGGATCGTGAAGAGCATCGACGGGGTGCACAGCAGCAGGATACCCAGCAGGATTTCGATTACACCGCCTGCGATGTACCATCCCATGCCCGACCCGGTGGGAGCCTTCGTACCCAAATACAGTTCGAAAGCGCCCGAGAGAATCACGACGATCCCGAACAGCACGGAAAGCGCGAGATAAGTGCCGCCCGGCTCGAAAAAGACGACGATGCCCACGATGAAGAAAATAATACCGAGCAACATGGAGAGCTGCCAATTGTCGATGGAGTGTCGGAATCGACCGACATCATAAATTTTATCTGCCATAATAATACGAATTTAAGTTTCTACCTGGTATCCGCAAGAAACCTGCCAAACCCGGAATCGCCTTTCGACCGCATGGATTCGGAGAGATGGAGCGCTCTTCCCATTTTTTGAATTTTTCTCTTCCGATTCTTAATTGTTATTTCTACCTTTGCCGCCGTCAATACGACTAACTTTTCAAACCAAGAAAATGGAAACAATCACAAACAGCGAGGAACTGCGCCGGGCACTCGGCAGCCGGAACCGGTCCGGCATCGGATTCGTCCCGACCATGGGTGCGCTCCACGCAGGACACCGTTCGCTGGTTGAACGCGCACGCCGGGAGTGTGCGACCGTCGTGGTGAGCGTATTCGTCAATCCGACACAATTCAACGACAAAACCGACCTGAAAAATTACCCCCGGACCCCGGAAGCCGACCTGCGCCTGCTCGAAGAGGTCGGTGCGGACTATGTTTTCATGCCTTCGGTCGAGGAGGTATATCCCGAACCCGACACCCGCACGTTCGACTTCGGCATGATCGACAAAGTGATGGAGGTTATTTCGCCGGGTGTATGACCCGGCCACTTCAACGGCGTGGCACAGGTCGTGAGTCGGCTTTTCGATCTGGTGAAACCTGCCAAAGCCTATTTCGGCGAGAAGGACTTTCAGCAGATCGCGGTAATCCGCGAAATGGTACGCCAACTGCGCATTCCGGTCGAGATCATCCCCTGCCCGATCGTGCGCGGAGAGGACGGGCTGGCGCTTTCGTCGCGCAACACCCTGCTCGATACGGATCACCGGACGGCGGCCCCTTATATATATAAGGTATTGAAGGCTGCAGTCGAAAAATCCCATCAGACGACACCCGACCAGCTCGCAGCCTGGGTTACGGCACAGGTAGAGAGCAATCCGCTGCTGAAAGTAATCTACTTTCAGGTCGTAGATGCGGCGACCATGCAGCAGGTCCGCACCTGGGAAGAGAGCCCGGCAATACAAGGCTGCATCGCCGTACAAGCCGGAGATATTCGTTTAATCGATAACATCAAATTGCGATGAAATTCCAGATCGAAGTTCTCAAATCCAAAATACACCGTGTTTCGGTCACGCAGGCCGACCTGAACTACGTGGGCAGCATCACCATCGACGAAGAGTTGATGGATGCGGCCAACATGATCGAAGGCGAAAAAGTACAGGTACTGGACGTCGATAACGGCGAACGCCTCGAAACCTATATTATCAAAGGAGAGCGGGGCAGCGGTGCGATCTGTCTGAACGGCCCTGCCGCACGCAAGGTGCAGGTGGGCGACGTCGTAATCATCGCCTCCTACGCCCTGCTGGATTTCGAAGAAGCCAAAGCCTTCAAGCCCTGGGTGATATTCCCGGATACGAAAACCAACAAGCTGATCCGGTAGAAAACTCCGGCAAACGATCGAAAATCCTGCCCCGCAACGGCAGGATTTTTTCATACGCGGTACGAACCGTCAAAAATGCCCCTAAATATTTGGTGACGCAGTCGATAACCCATATATTTGCATAAAAGTTCCCGAAAAGCGAGGACATACGCCAAACAAGTTCGGCACAGCCTGACGGAGAACCGAAAAAACGACGCAACCTATTTTGCCGGCCGCATTTTTATGGACATAGCGCTTTCGATCGCAGCATTCCTGTTTTCGATCACAGGCATCGTCGGATGTATCGTTCCGATCATCCCGGGCGTAGCGTTGAGCTACGCGGGATTACTCTGCGCCTCCTTTTGCAGCTATTCCGAAATATCGTCCGCGACACTTTGGATCTGGCTGGCCGTGACAGTGGCCGTTTCGGTCATCGACTACTTCCTGCCCGGCTATTTCGCACGTCTGGTGGGCGGTACGCGGGCAGGGTCGATCGGGGCGACCGTCGGCATGATCGCCGGATTTTTCGCCGGCGGATTGGTCGGCGTCATCCTCGGCCCTTTCTTCGGCGCGGTCATCGGCGAGCTGATCCACGACCGCAGCGACTCGGCCAAGGCGTTCCGTTCGGGCTTCGGCTCTTTCCTCGCCTTCATCGCAGGTACGGGACTGAAACTCGTAGCCGCCATCTGGATGATCTGCCTCGTCTGGTCGGACACCTACCCTGTCGTAAAAAACTGGATCGTAACAACATTCTAAAATATAAACCGTATGAAAAAATTTCTGTTATTAATCGCGGCAACGGCCTTCGCGCTGCTTACCACGGCCTGTACCGATTCATCCGGGTACACGTACGAAACGGTCAAGAACGACCCGCTCAAGACCCGTATCTACACGCTGGATAACGGACTGAAAGTCTATATGAGCGTCAATAAGGCAGAACCGCGCATCGAAACCTACATCGCCGTGAAAGTCGGCGGCAAGAACGACCCGAGCGAAACGACCGGTCTGGCCCACTATTTCGAGCATCTGATGTTCAAGGGCACCCAACAGTTCGGCACGAGCAACTACGAAGCCGAGAAGCCCCTGCTCGACCAGATCGAACAGCTCTTCGAGGTTTACCGCAAGACGACCGACGATGCGGAGCGTGCGGCAATTTACCGTCAGATCAACAGCATCAGCTACGAAGCTTCGAAATACGCCATCCCCAACGAGTACGACAAACTGATGTCGGCGATCGGCGCTCTGGAAACCAACGCCAACACCTCGATGGACCGGACGGTCTATATCGAAAACATTCCTTCGAACCAGATCGAGAACTGGGCCAGGATCCAGGCCGACCGCTTCAAGAACGTCGTGATCCGCGGATTCCACACCGAGCTGGAAACGATCTACGAGGAGAAAAACATGTCCCTGACGGACGACAACCGCAAGGTTTACACCACGATCGGCGAAGTGCTCTATCCGAACCATCCCTACGGCAAACAATCCGTACTCGGCACGCAGGAACACCTGAAAAACCCGTCGATTACCAACGTAAAGAACTATCACACGCAGTATTACGTGCCCAATAACATGGCCATCCTGCTTTCGGGCGACTTCGATCCCGACCAGATGATCGCCACGATCGACAAATATTTCGGCGATATGCAGCCGAACGAGAATATCCCGCAGCTCGCCTTCGAACCCGAAGCCCCGATCACCAAACCCATCGTCAAGGAGGTTTACGGTCCCGACGCCGCGAACGTAACACTGGCATGGCGCACGGACAACGCCGCATCGTCCGATGCGGAATACCTGCTGTTGGCCAGCCGGATCCTCTACAACGGACAGGCCGGCATGATCGACCTCGACTTGATGCAGCAACAGAAAGTACTCGACGCCTTCTCGTACCCGGATCAGCGGGCCGACTACGGAGCCCTCGTGCTGCAAGGTCTTCCGAAAGCGGGTCAGACCCTCGACGAGGTCCGGGATCTGTTGCTCGCAGAGGTAGCGAAACTCCGCAACGGCGAATTCAGCGAAGAGCTGATCAAGGCGGTCGTAAACAATCTGAAAGTATCTACCATGCGCAAGGAAGAGACGAACGTGGGACGTGTCGAAATGTACCTTTCGTCCTTCTACAACGACATTTCCTGGAGCGACGAAGTGACCAAGCTCGACCGCATCGGCTCCATCACCAAGGAACAACTGGTGGCCTGGGCCAATGAAAAACTCGGTACCGAGAATTACGGCATTATCTACAAACGCCAGGGAGAGGACCCCAGCGTGCAGAAGATCGCCAAACCGGCCCTCACCCCGATCCAGATGAACCGCGACACCCAGAGTGCATTCCTGACCGAAATTCAAAATTCGACGGTAACTCCGATCGAACCCGTATTCGTGGATTTCAATCGCGATATGGAGATTTTCAAAACCGATTCCGGCCTCGAAGTCCTCTATAAGAAAAATGACATCAACGACCTTTTCTCGCTGACCTACCTTTTCGATACCGGCGTGCTGAACGATCCGGCGCTCAACAATGCCTTCGCTTATATCGACTACCTCGGCACCCAGGCCAAGACAGCTGCGGAGATCGCATCCGAACTCTACGACATCGCCTGCTACTACGACCTGTCGGCCAGTCAGAACCGCTGTGCGATAACCTTCAAGGGATTGAGCGAAAACATGGGACAGGTCATGGATATCTTCGAAGACCTGGTAGCCAATGCGCAGGGCGACGAAGAGATTCTCGCCAACTACAAGGCCGACCTGCTGAAAAAACGTGCAGACAACAAACTGAACCAGGAAGCGAATTTCGCAGCCTTGCAGCGTTTCGCCTTCTTCGGCGGAGAAGCTATCCAGCGCACGACCCTCAACAACGAGCAGCTCGAAGCGCTCACGTCGGACGTACTGATCGGCAAGGTCCGCGACCTGCTGAAAAAGCAGCACACCATCCTCTATTACGGTCCTAAGGACAAAGCCGGGCTGCTCGCCGACCTGAAAGCACACCACCAAACGCCGGAAGTGCTCGAACCGCTGACTCGGGGAAATATCGCGTTCCAGCCTACGGAACAGAACAAGGTCTGCCTGGCCAACTACAACGCGCCGCAGCTCTACTTCCTCCAATACTCGAACCTGGGCAAAAAATTCGACGTAGCGGTCGATCCCGCTCTGAAACTGTACAACGAATACAACAGCGGCAGCATGGGAGCCATCGTCTTCCAGGAGATGCGCGAATCCCGCAGCCTGGCTTACATGGCCTTCACGGAGTGGATCAATCCGAGCTACCTGGACGACAATTATCTTTTCGCAGCGATCATCGCCACGCAAAACGACAAAATGGCCCAGGCCATCGACGCATTCGATGAGATCATCAACAACATGCCCGAATCGGAAGCAGCCTTCAAACTGGCCAAAGAAGCCGTACTGACCAATTTGCGAACCTCGCGTACGATCAAGGACGAAGTGCTCTGGAAATACATCGCCAACAAAGATCTGGGCGTAACGGAAGACCGCAACAAAGCCATCTTCGAAAAGGTCCAGGACATGACCTTCGCCGACCTCAAAGCCGCCCAGGAACAGTGGATCAAGGACCGCAAATACACCTATTGCATCCTCGGCGACCTGAAAGACCTCGACCAGGATTACCTGCGCAAGCTGGGCCCGGTACAGATCGTGAGCCAAAAGGAGATGTTCGGCTATTAATTCCACCGACCCGATCATTCAAAACGTCTTCGGAAAAATCCGAAGACGTTTTTTATCCTCCTTTCCCCGGAGGCAAAGCAAGCGGTACGTCCTGTTTCGGATGCACCTTACTCGACCAATCGCCCGCAGCCCGAAAACAATAAACCCGGCGTCAGACAAACTGACACCGGGTTTATTTTCGGGAACCGAACGGAACCCGATCTATTTTAATACCGATAATGCTCGGCCTTGTAAGGACCCTCGACCGGTACGCCGATATAGTCGGCCTGTTTTTTCGTAAGCTGCGTAAGCTCCACACCGAGGTTATCCAGATGCAGCCGGGCAACCTCCTCGTCCAGATGTTTGGGCAGACGATACACGCCCACCTCCAGTTTCTTCTGCCACAACTCGATCTGCGCCAGACACTGGTTGGTGAACGAATTGCTCATCACGAACGAAGGATGTCCCGTAGCGCAACCCAAGTTCACCAGGCGGCCTTCGGCCAGGATAAAGATCGAATGGCCGTCGGGGAAGGTGAACTTATCCACCTGCGGTTTGATGTTGGTACGCACGGCATCCGAAGCCTCAAGACGGGCCATCTGGATTTCGTTGTCGAAATGGCCGATGTTGCAGACGATCGCCTGGTCCCGCATCCGCTGCATGTGCTCGAGCGTGATGATGTCGCAGTTTCCCGTGCAAGTCACATAAATATTACCCTCGGCCAGAGCACTCTCGACGGTCTTCACCTCGAAACCCTCCATCGCGGCCTGCAAAGCGCAGATCGGGTCGATCTCCGTAACGATGACCCGGGCTCCGTACGAACGCATCGAACGGGCACAGCCCTTGCCGACATCGCCGTAACCGCAAACGACCACCACCTTGCCGGCAATCATCACGTCGGTCGCCCGCTTGATACCGTCCGCCAGCGACTCGCGGCAACCGTACAGGTTGTCGAATTTCGACTTGGTGCAGGAGTCGTTCACGTTGATCGCAGGAACGAGCAGTTCGCCCGCCTCCTGCATCTGATAAAGGCGATGCACGCCGGTCGTCGTTTCTTCGCTCACACCCCGCCACTCGGCTACCGTTCGGTGCCATTTGCCGTTATCTTCGGCCAGAATCTTCTTCAGCGTATCGAGAATGACCTCCTCCTCGTAAGACGACGGTTCGTAATCCAGCGTCGAAGCGTCGTTTTCGGCCTTGTATCCTTTGTGGATCAGCAACGTGGCATCGCCGCCGTCATCGACGATCAACTGAGGGCCCTTCCCGCCGGGGAACGACATGGCCATCGCCGTACACCACCAGTACTCGGGCAGCGTTTCGCCCTTCCACGCAAAGACGGGAACCCCCGCTTCGGCGATGGCCGCCGCCGCATGGTCCTGCGTCGAAAAAATATTGCACGAGCACCAGCGCACGTCGGCGCCCAGCTCGACCAGCGTTTCGATCAACACGGCGGTCTGAATCGTCATATGCAGCGACCCCATGATACGCACGCCCTTCAACGGTTTCTGCGGGCCGTACTTGCGGCGTATGGCCATCAGTCCGGGCATCTCGTGCTCCGAAATCTCAATCTCTTTCCGGCCCCATTCGGCCAATGACATATCGGCCACTTTGTAAGGCAGGGACAAATCCAAAAACATACTTTTTATCATTTAATCAATTATACATAATCTCTTGCCGAATCGTCGGCTCTCGTCGGCCGCATTGCGACACCGACTCCCGCCGAAGGGAATCGAAGCCACAAAGCGGTAAACACGGCCTCCGGCCGAAAAACGGCATAAACCGCCGCACGGTCATCGCCGCCGATTCTCCGAACTCAAAATACAGCTGCGATCCCGTTCGATCTGGCGCTGCAACTCCTCCAGCGAATCGAACTTGCGCTCGTCGCGGATCTTACGCCGCAGCTCGACCCGGAGTCTCCGACCGTAGAGATCGCCCGAAAAGTCGAAAATATGGGTTTCGAGATGTCGGGGACCTCCGCCCACCGAGGGGTTGCTCCCCAGATTCGACATGGCCTTATACTCCACACCGTCGATCTCCACATAGGACTCATACACTCCGCTTTCGATCGTATCCGCATCCGCAACCTCCATATTGGCGGTCGGAAATCCCAACTCACGGCCCAGTTGCCGTCCGTGCATCACCTCTCCTTCGATCCAGACAGACATAGCCTCAAATCTTTTCGGTCAGCTTGCGCACCAGGGAAATCTGGGAGAAAAACTCCTTGGCGAAAACCCGCAGCACGGTATAAAGCGGTATGGCCAGCAGCATGCCTATCACCCCGGCCAACGACCCTGCAATCAGGATCACGAGAAATATCTCGAGCGGCTGCGCCTTGACCCGCTCGGAGTAGAGCGTCGGTTGCAGCACGAAATCATCCAGCCCCTTCAAAATCAACAGCGATCCTGCAATGACCAGCATCGTATGGCCGATCGACATCCCTTCGATCGGGGTGATGATACCCATGCAGACCGAAACAGCACCGCCGATGGTCGGACCGGCGTATGGCACGACGTTCATAACCCCCATGATAAGACCGATGAAAAAGGCATCCTGCGCCCTCATGCCGAAAGCCATCATCACCAGCGATACGGCCAACATCAACAGGAAGCTCTCGGCCAAAATCCCCCGAAAGTAGCGGAACAGAAGCACTGTAACCGAATTGAGGGCATGCGTCACGTTCTGTTGGTATCGATCCGGGAAAAGTGCCGTTACCATCGCATAGAAAAGTCCGTCGTCCCGCAGGAAAAAGAACGTGATGAACGAAATCGAAAAAAAGGCGATCACGCTCGAAACGGCCAAACTCACCACCGATGAAAACGCCGTATTGATCGTGTCGAAATTAATCAGCGACTGCAGGAACAAGATCAGCGTGTCCTTGAACGACACCTGGGTTTCGGGCAACGAGAAGAAGTGAGTGAGATAATCCTGAATACGCTGCAGCGGCTCCTCGACAGAAGTCAGCACCGTCGAAAAATCGAGGTGCGCCAACTGGTAGAGCTTGTTGGTCACCAGCGGCACGAAAAGCCCGCACATCACCGCGAAAACGATCCAGATCACCAGCAGCGTAACGAGCGCTCCGCACCAGCGCGGCACACGCCATCGCCCGATCCGACCTCGGGATATCCGGGCTACCAGCGGGCGTCCCATAATGGCCAGCACCGCCGAAACCAGAATGTAGATCACGATGGAGCTGAAGTACCACATCAAAAAGAGGACGACGGCCGTAATGGCCGCCCCCACCGTAAAACGAAGCAATGTTTGAGGTGTAATACTCATACGTACCGCAACGCGAAAACCGCCGCCAATAAGTTACTTCAACCGGGCGATGGGAGTTTGCGATCCCACGACAGGATCCCCGATCTCCACGAGCAGTTCGGTATCCTTCGGCAGAAGGATGTCGATGCGGGAGCCGAACTTGATGAACCCGCAAACCGAATTTTGCTCCACCTTCGAGCCGACTTTCATATAGGAAACGATACGACGGGCGATCAGACCCGCAATCTGACGGAAGAGCACCTCCTTGCCGTCGGGGGTTCGCACGACGGTCGTCGTCCGCTCGTTCTCGGTCGAGGACTTGGGATGCCACGCCACCAGGAAACGCCCCGGATGATACTTGAAATACTCCACGGTACCTCCGACCGGCACCCAATTCATGTGAACGTTGGTAATCGACATGAAGATCGAAATCTGCAGCATCTCCCGATCGAGGTATTCGCTCTCGTGCACCATTTCGGTCACTACGACCCGGCCGTCGCACGGAGCGAAGACCAACTCCGCATCATGGATCTTCACACGCCGCGGCTCCCGGAAAAATGCCACGATAAAGAACCAAAACAGCACAAGCAGAATGGATCCGAACCAGAGCAGTCCCGCTTCGGCATGGCGCGACATCAGATAGTACATCAGCGCCCAAAGCAGGAAACAAACGACTCCTGTCAGCCCGATAATCTTGTAGCCTTCCTTGTTTATTTTCATATTCGGATAGTAAGTTTTCTTATGAAATATACAGCAATACCAGATAAGCGACCACGAACGGCAACGAGAAAATGAGCGCATCGAAACGGTCGAGCCAACCGCCGTGCCCCGGCAGAATATTGCCCGA
>OLXX01000742.1_pt1 | contig 10441 bp, 9 predicted proteins | sample 1644211 | NCBI WGS metagenome assembly OLXX01 (sample SAMEA103958145, study PRJEB25191) | human gut metagenome | biome: human-associated habitat [ENVO:00009003]; feature: intestine environment [ENVO:2100002]; material: feces | place: Germany | collected 2013/2015 | reverse complement strand
TTAAACTACATAAGATTATGATTGAAAGTATTGACACCTCGCTGATCGATTGGTCGAGAGCCCAATTTGCGATGACAGCCATGTACCACTGGATTTTCGTTCCGCTCACCCTCGGACTGGCTGTGGTGATGGGAATAATGGAGACGTTGTATTATAAAACAGGCAATGAATTTTGGAAGCGGACAGCCAAGTTCTGGATGAAACTTTTCGGTATCAACTTCGCCATTGGTGTAGCGACAGGATTGATCCTGGAGTTTGAGTTTGGTACGAACTGGAGTAATTATTCTTGGTTTGTAGGTGATATTTTCGGTGCACCGCTTGCTATTGAAGGTATTCTGGCGTTCTTTATGGAAGCCACGTTTATCGCTGTCATGTTCTTCGGATGGGATAAGGTGAGCAAACGCTTCCACCTTGCTTCTACCTGGCTGACTGGTCTGGGGGCTACGATCTCCGCTTGGTGGATTCTCGTAGCAAACGCATGGATGCAGCATCCGGTAGGTATGGAGTTCAATCCCGATACAGTGCGTAATGAGATGGTTGATTTCTGGGCGGTGGCAACTTCGCCTGTAGCGGTCAACAAGTTCTTTCATACGGTATTGTCCGGATGGGTACTTGGTGGCGTGTTCGTTGTAGGAATCAGTTGTTGGTTTCTGCTGAAGAAACGTAATCGCGAGTTTGCGCTTGCAAGCATAAAGATCGGTGCTATCTTCGGGCTTGTCTCTTCACTGCTGGCTGTATGGACGGGCGATGGTTCCGGCTATCAGATTGCACAGACCCAACCGATGAAACTGGCGGCTGTAGAGGGACTTTATGAAGGAGGAACCAATGTAGGTCTGGTGGGAATAGGAATGCTGAACCCCGAAAAGAAGACTTACAATGATGGGAAAGACCCTTTCCTGTTCCGGATTGAGATACCCAGTATGCTTTCGTTCCTTGCCGAGCGGGATGTGGACGGGTATGTCCCCGGAATTACCAATATTATCGAAGGCGGCTATCAGCTGAAAGACGGTACGACTGCTTTGTCGGCAGCCGAAAAGATAGAGCGGGGTAAGACCGCTATCGGAGCGCTGGCTGCTTATCGTGCAGCGAAGAGCGCCGGGCACGAGGAAGATGCCGCTGTTGCCTATCAGGTTTTGCAGGAGAATATGCCATACTTCGGATACGGATATATTAAAGATGTGAATCAGCTGGTTCCGAATGTTCCTCTGAACTTCTACGCTTTCCGTATAATGGTTATCCTGGGCGGATATTTTATCCTTTTCTTCATAGTTGTGCTCTTCTTTATATATAAGAAAGATTTGAGTAAGATGCGCTGGATGCATTGGATCGCTCTGCTGACCATTCCTTTGGCTTACATTGCCGGACAGGCAGGATGGGTGGTTGCCGAATGCGGTCGTCAGCCTTGGGCTATCCGCGATATGCTTCCTACATCGGCGGCTATCTCTAAATTGGATGTAGGCTCCGTTCAGGCTACTTTCTTTATCTTCCTGATCTTGTTTACCGTAATGCTGATTGCGGAGATAGGGATTATGGTGAAGGCGATTAAGAAAGGACCGGAAGAAGAGATAAGTAATAGGTAATAGGTATTAAGTAATAATCGTAGCTGCTGACTGATTTATCAGCATGGTTATTACTTATTACCTATTACTTATTACCTGTTACTTATTACTTAAAACTTAATACTTACATATTATGTATATATTTCTACAACAATATTGGTGGCTGGTCGTTTCCTTGCTGGGGGCCATACTTGTATTTTTATTATTTGTGCAGGGAGGAAATTCTTTATTGTTCTGTTTGGGTAAGACGGAGGAACATCGTAAGATGATGGTGAACTCTACTGGACGTAAGTGGGAGTTTACGTTTACTACGCTGGTAACGTTCGGAGGTGCTTTCTTTGCTTCGTTCCCGTTGTTTTACAGTACCAGTTTCGGTGGGGCTTACTGGCTTTGGATGATTATTCTTTTCAGTTTTGTGTTGCAGGCTGTGAGTTACGAGTTCCAGAGCAAGGCAGGGAATTTGCTGGGTAAAAAGACCTATCAGACTTTCTTGGTAATTAATGGGGTTGTAGGACCTCTGTTGCTGGGTGGAGCAGTTGCTACTTTCTTCACCGGTTCTGATTTCTATATCAATAAGGCGAATATGACGGATACGATTATGCCGGTTATCAGTCATTGGGGAAATGGATGGCACGGACTGGACGCGTTGACTAATATCTGGAATGTTATTCTCGGACTGGCTGTATTCTTTTTGGCGCGTGTGTTGGGTTCGCTCTATTTCATTAATAGTATAGCGGATAAGGAACTGACCGATAAATGTCGTCGTGCAGTATTGAATAATACTATTTTCTTCCTTGTATTCTTTTTGGTATTTGTAATCCGTACATTGGTTTCTGACGGTTTTGCTGTCAATCCGGATACATTGGAGGTTTATATGCAGCCTTATAAGTACTTTATCAACTTTATAGAAATGCCGGTAGTTCTGATCATCTTCCTGATAGGTGTAGTATTGGTACTTTTTGGAATCGGTAAGACAGTTCTGAAAAAGACTTTCGACAAAGGAATCTGGTTTGCAGGGATAGGTACAGTGCTGACAGTCTTGGCTTTGTTACTCGTAGCCGGATATAATAACACTGCTTATTATCCTTCATATACGGACTTGCAAAGTTCGCTGACATTGGCTAACAGCTGTTCGAGTGAATTTACGCTGAAGACTATGGCTTATGTCTCTATTCTTGTTCCGTTTGTGATAGCTTATATATTCTATGCATGGCGTAGTATCGACCGCCATAAGATTACAGAGAAGGAGATGGATGAAGGAGGACATTCCTATTAAATATAACTTTTCCTAAATGGAATAACCGATTGAATATTTTATTGGGATTTACCGGAAATTCCCCTTATATAAGGCAATTTCTATGATATGGAGTTGACTTACATAAGGGGAGTTCTTTTAATTATAACATCCTCTGTAATAGCTTTTCTTTTATGTAACTCATCTATCGTGTTTCAAGCAGAGATATCTTTTTGGGTATTGTCAGTACTCTTGGCAAATAATAAATATACTAACAGGAAGATATTCGCTATTGGAACGATTAATACCAATAACCACAGACCGGATAACGAAATATCACGCAATCTTTTCATACATTGTGCAAGAAAATACCATAATGTTATGAGAATCATAACTGTAGTTATAAACAGAATGATTCCTCCCCAAAAACTTAATGAAGGTGTTGTTCCCGTTTTGTAATCGCCTCCAAAGTGTATAAATAGATCAATCATGGATATTGCTAGACATACAATGAAATTTATAATTGACAGAATCATGGATAGCAGAAACTCTTTTCTATTAATTGTGCCTTTCAGGTTAAACTTTAATTCGAACATATTCGTGAGGTTTATTAGTATAAGATTTAATTTCCTTTTAAGGAATGGTAAGATGGGGTAGAGTATAAAGGCTGTTTCAAAATAAAAAAGAAACAGCCTTTTCCGTATTATTCAAATATATAGTCTTTTACTTATTCACTACATTTTCCGGTGTTCCGGAGATATAAGCCTGTAGATTGCTAATGGCAATATTCATCAGACGCTCACGAGCTTCTGTGCTTGCCCACGCGATATGCGGAGTAATGTAGCAGTTCTTTGCAGTCAGCAACGGATTGTCGGCACGAGGAGGTTCCGAAGAAAGTACATCTACTCCGGCAGCATAAATCTTGCCACTGTTCAGTGCATCTGCAAGATCTTGTTCGTTAACCAATGGGCCACGACCTGTATTAATTAAAATAGCATTCGGCTTCATCAGAGCAAGACGGCGTGCGTTCACCAATTCGTGAGTTTCCGGAGTGAGCGGGCAGTGCAGACTGATAATATCACATTCGCTGAACAACTGATCCAAATCCATCTTCTTGATTTCCGGTGGCAACTGGAAGTGAGACTTTGAAGTCAAAGCATATACCTGCATACCGAAACCGATGGCAACGCGAGCAGTAGTATATCCTGTATTTCCCAATCCGACAAGACCGATTTTCTTATCCCGCAATTCTATCAACGGAGTATCCCAAAAACAGAAATCCTTGTTATTGGTCCAACGACCTTTGTGGACTTCTTCCGAATGATGCTGTACCTGCTGACAGATATTAAGAATGTGCGCAAATACCATTTGTGCAACGGAAGCTGTGCTATATGCAGGGATATTAGTTACAATAATACCACGTTCTTTGGCTACTGCCGTATCCACTACGTTGTATCCCGTAGCAAGCACACCGATATACTTCAGTTCGGGCAAGGCAGTCATGTGATCGGCGTTGATGATTACTTTATTCGTCAGAATCACTTCAGCTCCGGCTGCGCGTTCCAATACTTCTTCGGGGGCAGTACGGTCATAAATGGTACATTCTCCGAGAGCTTTCAAACCTTCCCATGATAAATCACCGGGGTTGGCGGCAAAGCCGTCTAAAACTACTGTTTTCATTATATTTAAGTATTAAGTTATAAGTATTAAGTATTATGGGATGTTCCCATTGTTCTTTAGTTTTACAATTGTTGCTGTCAGTAATTTAAGTATTTCCAGACAGTCAGTATTAATAGATTCATATTGTTCATCGCTTATATATTCTGTTTGCTGAAGTAAATATAGCCAATATTCTGTTTCAGAACATTCCTTTTGAGAAATAGAGTATTTGTGTATAAAGTCAAGATGTGATTCTGCATAAATAGCTTCTCTAATATTAGCACCGATAGAAGTTCCACTACGTAATATCTGTTTTGATAGAATTGTTTCTTTCTTGCAATCTCTTAAATACTTATATAGATTAATTATTCGAATTGCAAATTTGGTAGACTTCTCTTTTAATAAATTTTCTTTCACGGCTACGGCTAATACCTAATACTTAATACCTAATACTTATTTGAACCTTTCTCCCCATAACTGTTGCATCCGTTCTGCATGCTTCTGTTCGGCGGCATTGTTCTGAGGTTGCCATATTCGTTTTTCTTTCAGCTCGTCCGGCAAGAATTGTTGCTTCACGAAGTTGCCTTCGTAGCTGTGGGCGTACTTGTATTCCTGTCCATATCCCAGTTGTTTCATCAGCTTGGTGGGAGCATTGCGCAAGTGCAGAGGCACAGGCAAGTTTCCAGTGGAACGTACCAGTTCTAATGCATCGTTAATGGCACTGTATGCCGAATTGCTTTTAGGACTCGTTGCCAGATAGATAGTTGTTTCCGCCAAAGGGATACGCCCTTCGGGCCAACCGATTTTCATCAGAGTTTCAAAGCAGGCATTCGCCAGCAGCAATGCATTCGGATTGGCCAGACCTATATCTTCGGCAGCAGAGATAACGAGTCTCCGTGCGATGAAAGCAGGGTCTTCACCACCTTCTACCATGCGGGCGAGCCAGTAAATAGCCCCGTCTGGATCACTGCCACGGATAGACTTGATAAAAGCGGAAATGATGTCATAATGCATTTCCCCGTCCTTGTCGTAAGCCAACGGATTCTGTTGCAGACGTTCGGTCACCATGTCATCGGTAATGACAACCGTTTCCTCTGTGTCCGATTCCACTACAAGTTCAAGTATATTGAGCAGTTTACGGGCGTCTCCGCCGGAGAAGCGCAGCATGGCTGTCGTTTCTTTGAGTTCGATTTTCCGTTCTTTCAGTATGGTGTCGGTGGTGATGGCACGTTGCAGAAGTTCGAGCAAATCTTCCTTTTCCAAAGATTTGAGCACATAAAGCTGGCAACGGGAGAGGAGAGGGCGGATCACTTCGAATGATGGATTCTCGGTCGTTGCGCCTATCAGCGTCACCGTACCGTTTTCCACAGCTCCCAACAAAGAATCCTGTTGCGACTTGCTGAAACGATGGATTTCATCGATAAACAAGATCGGACTGGATTGCGAGAAAAAGCGGTTGCTCTTGGCACGCTCTATCACTTCGCGCACATCTTTGACGCCTGAAGTCACGGCACTCAGCGTATAAAACGGAGTTTCCAGTTTATTGGCGATAATCTGTGCCAATGTGGTTTTTCCCACTCCGGGAGGTCCCTAGAGAATAAACGAAGAAATGCGTCCTGCGTCAATCATCTTCCGCAGGATAGCGCCCGGTCCCACTAAGTGTTTCTGACCGATATATTCATCCAGAGTTTTTGGCCGTAACCGTTCTGCTAAAGGTTGCATAAGTTTAGAATACCATTAATACCATGAAACGAATACCGTTTTTGTTGATACCCGGATTATCACGGTAAGTGAAACGATGTACATATTCAACGTGCAGCAACTTGAAAATGTTGTAGATACCTATACTTCCTTCGATATACGGCACCTTCGGGTCCATCACGAAACTGGTGAATTTACCGTCGCGTGTCGGGAAACGGAAGAGGTCGGGGTTGCTGCTCTTGAATGGATTGTTTTTGTCGGTCAATGTCCCCCACAATGCGCGGATACGGAACATTTCTCTCCATTTCAGATTCTTGATCAGCGGGATGCGGTTGAACAACTTTCCGTTCATGTCATAAGAAAGTGACATGGACGCATACCGGTCGTTCAGGAATTCCATATTGTTGATCAGGGAAAATGTCTCACGTTGAGTGATATATGACAAGTTGGCTTCCGGCAGAATCAATAGCGGGAAAGGTACGACATTCCATTCTGCCCCTGCTTTTACGCTACAGTCTATCTTTCCCCACGAAGCAGGAAGCCAGAAACGTTTCCAGATGCTTGCTTCCGTGCGGTTGAAGTTGTATTCTCCGCCCAGCACGCCTTTGAAGCCCATGGCATGAGTCAGCGTGAAGATAGGAGCGTCCAGCGACACCGGAACACGGCGCTGCTTGGAGTTGACGAAAGATTCTCCCGGAGCATAACGCAGTGTCACACTCGCTTCGGAAGTCGTGATGTCATGCACACGGGTTTGTGCGGCGTCATTCCGCAGATATTCCAGTTTTCCGGTAGGCTCGTCATTTCGATGGCGGAGCATGGCTTTCACTCCGAATCCCGTCAGCGTTTCGAGTTCGTAGTTGATGGTAGCATCACGCATATATGACATCTGGTCTACCGTTGTCGTCTTCATCGAAAGGAAGATGTTGTCTTTGTCCGTAAACAGAAACTTGTCCATCGGCGACATTACATCATAACTGTACGTTGCAGATATAAAATGTTTGGGAAACTCCCATACTACATAATCTCGTTTGTTGAAAGAATAAGTCAGCGTTCCGCTATATTTCCACTTTTCGTCTTTTAGACCATAAGCTCCGTATCCGCTCAGGAACCAATGCTTGTCAAAGTGAGCAGTAGTCATACCGCTCAGGCGGAAACGGGTTCCGTCGATGTAGTTGCTTGAAATCATGGTGTTGATAGGACCAATATCCACTTTGCTCTTATGCTCTTTGCTGCCCGTTTCCACAAAGTTCTCGATCAATGCTTTCGCACCGAAGATGATATATTTGAATCCCGGAATCTGTTCCAGACGGTTGACGAATACATCCATATTGCTTTCCTTTCTGGTCAACGGCACCTGGCGTACACTCGCCCAGTATTCGTCACTCTTCGAAAGCATGTCGGCCTCCTTGATCACAGGACCTTTCAAACGGAACAACCGCTGTTCTATCGGATCAAACTTATAATTGCTGTATTTAGTCGTTCGTTCTACCTGTAACCCTCCCGAGGTTTTGTTGGAACTCCATGAAAGGTCTACCGTCATGTCGTCATCCGCCAATACCCAGTTCCCGTTGGGAAGCTGCTCGTACTGCTGCACGATGTCCATGCGGTTGACAAAGTTGACGCCACTCTTTTTAGGCAGGTTCATCGTACACTTCTGAACGGCATAGGTCGAATCTTTCAGCACATAAAGATGGCCTGTAAATCCGAAATCTTGTGAGTTTTGCGGTACGAACGTCAGATGTACGCATTCGCGCTTGTTCACCATCAGCGTATCCATCAGGTAGTATTTATAGAATGAGATGGCATTGTTGCCGATAGGGCTTACGAATCGCTGTTGGAGCAGCCGGATGTCATCATCATAGATGTTGATATCGGCAAAAACATCCTTCAGAACAGTCCCCAGCATGTCTCCTGTGGAGAAAAACTCTTCGATACCGTTGGAATTCTTTCCTTTGATAATGGTCTTTTTGCTTTCGGGGTCTTTCCGGAAAATGGTCTGTGAGGCCGTTTCCTGTACGGAGATAGGGAGAATCAGTTTGTTGGTCGTCTCCGACACTTCCACCTGGTCTTTGAGGAATGAGTATTTCTTGTAGATACCCTTTTCCAGTTTCTCCGGAGTCAGGTCGTTGATCGACATTTTCATTTTCTCGTACTTGTCGTACTGGTAGTAATCGTTCACTTCGAGCACTTGTGCTTTTTTGTGTTCGATCACTTTCTTCATGAATTCGACTGCCGGATTATTCTTGCGGGAGTATTTTTCTTTCTGTGGTTTTACGACTACTTCGGTGAGCATTACATCGTCCGGAGAGAGTTTGACATTGACAGTCTGATTTCCGGAGCCTACTTTGACGGTTTTGGTGACATATCCGATGGAAGAGAAAACGAGCGTTCCTCCGTTTCTCCGTGCGTCGAGCTTATATTCTCCGTCAATATTGGTGACAGTACCCATTTCTCTCTTGTCTTGATAATAGACAGAGATATACATTAGTGGTTCATGAGTGACTGAATCAGTTACAACCCCCTTTATTTGCTGCGCAAAAGCATTTGAAACTGCAAATACGACTAAGAGCAGTATTATTATTTTGTTATATCGTTGTATCATAACGTTCGTAGTAGGGCTGCAAAGTTAACAAATAAGTCTGAGTAAAATAGAGTATATAACTTTTTTTACCCATCGTTTTTTGTTATTTACAAGCTTATATTATTCAACAATGGAAGGAGGCAGATTGTTTTGGTCCTTTTTGTCCTTCCCTTTTCAACGTATGTCACATCATGCGAACCGACTTGCTCCGATTGTCTTCCGTAGTTCCAAAATCAGTTTCAACCGTTGAAACCAAAAGTTTCTCGCCTTGAAACAAAGTGTTTCAAGCAATGAAACAAAGTGTTTCCCGGCATGAAACTAAAAGTTTCAAGCGCTTGAAACTTTTTGAAACACTTAATGATCCTGACAGTGACCGGCTTCTTCTGTCTGGCTATTAAGCCGGACTCATTGATTCTTGAGTCCGGTCAACCACTCCGGTTATTTACTTGTTAAAATTTGTACGATTCGTTCGGCTGTTCGTCCGTCCCAGCGTTCGGGGAGCTCGCCTTTCTTCCATTCACCTTTCATCAGCGTATCCATAGCCTGAGCGAGTGCCGCCGGATCTTCGCCGACCAGTTCATTCGTTCCCACGCGCCACGTTTCCGGATGTTCGGCATATGTGTTGAGCGTGATACAGGGGATGCCGAGGAACGTAGCTTCTTCGGCTACATTGCCGGAGTCCGTGATGATTCCTTTGGCTTTATTGATCAGATATCCGAAGAAAAGATAATTCTGCGGAGGCATGATATGAAGGTTCGGGGCTTCTATGCCGAGGTTTTTGATTGCATTGCGCACGTAAGTGTGCATGGGCGCTACGATAGGCATACCGGCAGCTTTTTCGATCATTGTTTGCATCAACTTCCGCAGGTTCTCTTTGTTGTTGAGCAGTACACGTCGGTTGAGGGTAAGCAGGAGATAGTTGCCCTCCTGAAGTCCCAGTACGGAGAACCATACCGGTTTGAGCAGCCGGTTCCGGTTGAAGCGGACGGTATCTACCAAAATGTTGCCGACATAATATACGTTTTCACTTTCCGTGCCTGTTTGATTCAGATTTCGGTTGGCCACCATGCCGGCGGTAAACAGATAATCGGATACTCCGTCGGTAATCATCCGGTTAACTTCCTTCGGCATCTTCATGTCGAACGAGCGTGTGCCGGCTACCAGATGGGCTACCTTGATTCCTTGTTTCTTGGCTACGATAGCGCAACTCATGGTTGCTGTCAGATCGTCCACTACCAGGACGACGTGTGCCGGATTCTCCGTCAGCTCCTGTTCGAAGGCGATCATGATTCCGGCTGCCAGACTGGTGGGGTTACTGCTTTCCACTCCAAGGTAGACATCGGGAGCTTTCATGTCGAGATCCGAAAACAGGGAAGCATCCAGACTTGTATCGTCCCGTCTGCCTGTGTACACCAAACGGTAGGAGATGCTTTTACCCAGCCCTCTTGCGGCTTCGATGGCGCGTGCGATAGGGGCTATTTTCATGAAATTGGGGCGTGCCCCGGCAACAATTGTTATTTTCATATTGTTTCTATCTAATTCGTGTAGCAAAAGTACATTTTCTTACGGAATTTATTCGTTACTTTGCATACAAAATAACAAATATATGCCGACATTCGTTCAAATTCTTGATTTTATAGGCACATTTGCCTTTGCTATTAGTGGTATCCGGCTGGCTTCGGCAAAGCGTTTCGACTGGTTCGGAGC
>OLXX01000739.1_pt1 | contig 10464 bp, 8 predicted proteins | sample 1644211 | NCBI WGS metagenome assembly OLXX01 (sample SAMEA103958145, study PRJEB25191) | human gut metagenome | biome: human-associated habitat [ENVO:00009003]; feature: intestine environment [ENVO:2100002]; material: feces | place: Germany | collected 2013/2015 | reverse complement strand
AAACAGTCGTTCCCACAGATTACGGCCACCAAGATCGAACTGAATCCCCGCTTCCCGATCTCGCCCAAAATGGCGCTCAACGTCGGGATCAAATCGGCCCATTACGAGCACCTTCTCTTCACCACACCGGACGTGTACCCCTCCTCGGACCGCTGGCTCTCGCTCATGGCGAACGGCTTCCGGCGCGGCGAAATCGTGCTCGGCTACTGCGGCATGGAGCGCGGGAAAGGGTTTGCGAGCTACCTGATCCGCACCTGGCGGATGATGCACTCGGTGGACTGGATCTCAAGCGCCGTATGCGGCAGACCCTACCGGGGCATGCGCCAGAACTACGGATTCACCAAGCGGCTCTATTTCGGCGCCAACGGCTTCAGCCACCTCAATATGAATATCGGCGAAGACGATTTGTTCATGTCGCGGATCATCGCCCCCGGCAATGTCAGCGTGGTCCTCTCTCCCCGCGCCACCCTGCGTGAAAAGAGCTGGGGAGGGCTCAAGTGGTGGATCGGCACCCAGCGTTTCTTCGGGGGAGCCATTCCTTTTTATCCCTTGTGGGTCAAGAACTTCATCCAGTGGGAACTGGGCAGCCGCATTCTCTTCTGGCTGGCGGCGATCGTCGCCCTGGCGGTGATGCCCTGGGAATTCAAGATCGCCGCAGGGGTACTGCTGCTCGCGCGTTTTGCGATCGTACTCGTCGAGGCGCGGCGCATCAGCCGCCGCCTGGGTGAAGAGAAAATCTGCGGACGTTACTTCCTGTACGACCTGCTGAGTCCGTTTTTCGCCCTGCTGCTGGGGCTGTTGCTGCTGCGCAAAGACGAGCGGGTATGGAGATAGCCGACTATATCATAGCCGACGACCGGGTGCTCGTGGAGCTGGTATTGCAGGGCGACAACATCGCCTTCGAATACCTTTTCGAGCGTTACAAGGAGGCTATACACCGGCTCTTCATACAGCGCACCAACAACCCCCTGGACGCCGACGACCTGCTGCAGGAAACCTTCATCAAAGTCTATATCAACATCCACCGCTACAACCCGGCCTACACCTTCGGACAGTGGGTTTACACCATCGCCCGGAACACCTTCGTCGATTTCATCCGGCGGCGCCAGGAGGACCTGCCCATCGACGACAAATTCACGGCACCGCCCTCCAACAACCCCACGCCCGAAGAGAACATCATCCGCAAACAGCAGCGCACGCAGATCGAACGCTACCTCCAGGCCATGCCGCCACGCTACCGACAACTGATCGTCATGCGTTTCTTCGAAGAGTACTCCTACGAAGAGATCGCCATGAAGCTCGAACTCCCGCTGGGCACCGTCAAGACCCAGATCCACCGCGCCCGGGAGCAGATGTGCCGCCTGATCGCCGCAGATGAAAAATCCTGACGTTTCCGACCGGCGAACGCCGCAGAACGAACCACTCCGACCTGCCCTAAAAAAAAATTTCAACGCCCACAAACCTTATGATTGCCCTGATCGACAAATACTTCCCCGACCTGACCCGCCCGCAGCGCGAGCAATTCGAAGCGCTGTACGCACTGTACGCCGACTGGAACGCCAAGATCAACGTGATCTCGCGCAAGGATTTCGACCAACTTTACCTGCGGCACGTGCTGCACTCGCTCGCCATCGCCAAGGTCTGCCCCTTCGCCCCGGGAGCGCGGGTGCTCGACGTGGGGTGCGGCGGCGGCTTCCCGTCCGTTCCGCTGGCGATCCTCTTCCCCGAGGCGCATTTCACGGCCGTGGACTCGATCGGCAAGAAAATCAAGGTCGTACAGGGCGTTGCGGAGGGACTCGGCCTCGCCAACCTCACCCCCCTCTGCGCCCGGGCCGAAACGCTTCCCGAACGGTACGACTATGTGGTTTCCCGCGCCGTGACGGAGATGCCGACCTTCGTCGGCTGGGTCTGGGATAAGATCGACCGGGGGCAAAAGGGCGCCCTGCCCAACGGCATCCTCTACCTCAAGGGCGGCGACCTCGCGGACGAGTTGAGCCGTACCGGTATGAAGTGGACGGAGTACCCGATCCCCGCATTCTTCGACGAAGCGTTCTTCGAAACCAAAAAGGTGGTGTACGCCGCCAAATAAACGGGGATTCACCCGACGACCGTTCCGACTGCCTGGCCATGCAGGAACTGTAAAAGGCCCCGCAGACGAAAGACAGGCCCGATTATGAAATCGTACCGTCCCGATTTTTCGGAATCGCAACTCAAGGCCTCTACCACCGGGAAGGGGCGAGAAGCCGGAACAAACGACCCGAATGCCGCGAAACGGCAGTAGCCGACAGCGGAAAACCATCCGGCAACAGGGAAGGCAGGAAGAACAATGCTAAAAATTCAGAAATTCAAACGACATAGCCTTATGAAAGAAACAGTACTGGTAACGGGCGGCGCCGGATACATCGGATCGCACACGGCCGTCGAGCTGATCCAGGCCGGATTCGATGTGGTGATCGCCGACAACCTCTCGAACTCCGACCTTCAGGCCGTGGAGGGCGTCCGCCGCATCACGAGCGCCGAAGTGCCCTTCGAGCAGATCGACTGCTGCGACCTGCAGGCGATGCGACGGCTGTTCGAACGCCACGAATTCCGTTCGGTCATCCACTTCGCCGCGTCGAAAGCGGTCGGGGAGTCGGTCGCCGAACCGCTCAAATACTACCGCAACAACCTGCTTTCGTTCCTGAACGTCGTGGAGCTGATGTGCGATTTCGGACGGCCCAACATCCTCTTTTCCTCCTCCTGCACCGTATATGGCGAACCCGACGCCCAGCCCGTCACCGAACAGACGCCCCGCAAGCCCGCCACGTCGCCTTACGGCAACACCAAACAGATCTCCGAAGACATCCTGCGCGACGCCGTCGCCGCCCATCCCGGTCTGCGGGGCATCGCCCTGCGCTACTTCAACCCGATCGGCTCGCATCCCTCGGCCCTGATCGGCGAGCTTCCGAGAGGCGTCCCCCAGAACCTGGTCCCCTATGTGACGCAGACCGCCGCCGGGATCCGCGAATGCCTGAGCATCTTCGGCAACGACTATCCGACGCCCGACGGCACCTGCATCCGCGACTACATCGACATCGTCGATCTGGCCCGCGCCCACGTAGCTGCCCTGCACCGCCTGATCGAAGAGCGCGGCGCCACCCCTTACGAGGTCTTCAACGTCGGCACCGGACGGGGCGTTTCGGTGCTGGAGCTGGTCCGCGGATTCGAACGGGCCAACGGACTGAAACTCAACCGCTTTGCGCCGCGCCGCGCCGGAGACATCACGGCGATCTGGGCCGATCCCACGCTGGCGAACACCCTCCTGGGCTGGCGTGCCGAGCGGCCGCTCGAAGAAACGCTCCGCACGGCCTGGCAATGGCAGCTGCACCTCGGACAGAGATAACCTTCCCGCCGACAGAACATATTGCGGAGAGCGCATCCGGAGCCGTTCCGGATGCGCTCTCCGCATACTCCTCCCTCCCGCTCCGACATCCGGCCCCGGCTGGTCCTTCGCACCGGACCGACCGCCTCCCCTGCGCCTGCAAAGGCTTTTTTCATCTTTTTCGCAACAGAAAGGAGAAGCGATTGATATTTTTTGTATTTTTGCATCAATTGGGAAAATAATGAACTTAAAATGCCGAAATTGCATGAAGAGAAGGTAAACGTCCTGAAAAAACCGGAATGGCTGAAAATCCGGCTTCACCGCACCGCAGAATACGCGGACGTGCAACGCATCGTCAGGGACCACTCCCTGCACACGATCTGCAGCAGCGGTCTATGCCCGAACAAAGCCGAATGCTGGAGCCGCAGGACAGCGACCTTCATGATATTGGGTGAAATCTGTACGCGCAACTGTCGATTCTGCGCCACCCTTTCGGGCCGGCCTCTGCCGCCCGATCCTTCAGAACCCGCCAAACTCGCCGAAAGCGTCCGTTTGATGGGATTGCGGCATGTGGTGGTAACCTCCGTTACACGCGATGACCTGCCCGACGGCGGCGCGGCCCACTGGGCCGAATGCGTCCGCGCGATCCGGGCGGAAAATCCCGACGTCACAATTGAGCTCCTTATTCCCGATCTGGATGCGAAACCCGACCTGCTGGACACGGTGATCGCCTCCGGGCCCGATATCATCGGGCACAACATCGAAACCACCGAACGACTGACCCCCCTGGTACGTTCGCGGGCCCGTTACCGTACGAGCCTCGACGTGCTGCGCTATTTAAGCGAAAAGGGCGCCGTCGCCAAGAGCGGCCTGATGGTCGGACTCGGTGAGAGCGATGAAGAAGTTTTACAGACCTTGCGCGACCTGCACGCCGCCGGCGTGGAGATCGTTACCCTCGGCCAGTACCTTCGTCCCACTCTGGAGCATCACCCCGTTGCGGCGTACATTACTCCCGAAAAATTCGACTGGTACCGGCAGCAGGCGCTCGACATGGGCTTCAGCTACTGCGCGAGCGGTCCGATGGTGCGTTCGTCGTACCTGGCGGACGAAGCGCTCGGCTCGGTGCGTCTGAAGCGACAGGTTTCCGCGAAAGCCTGAGTCTTCCCGCCGCGCGGGAAAAGGTCTGCGACAAAGAAAGTGTTGAACCGACGCTTTCCGGATTTACGGTATCCGTACGGAGCCGGACGGAGAGGTGTCGTAACGTAATTTACGATGTTTGTCGAATACCGGGACCTCGGACAAATGGACTACAAAGCCTGCTGGGAGTACCAGCAGAGGCTTTTCGACACCCTCCTGCGGGCCAAGGGAACCCCGGCGGAGGGCGCGGGCTATTTGCTCCTGGTGGAGCATCCGGCGGTCTATACCCTCGGCAAGAGCGGCCATGCGGAGAACCTGCTGGTCGGCGAAGAGTATCTGCGCAGCATCGGCGCCGAATTTTACCACATCGACCGGGGCGGCGACATCACCTTCCACGGGCCGGGACAGATCGTGGGCTACCCGATCCTCGACCTGGAGCGCATCGGACTTTCGCTGCGCGACTACATCGACGCGCTCGAGGGCGCAGTCATCCGGACGGTAGCCCGTTACGGCATCCGGGCCGGACGCATCGCCGGCGCCTCGGGCGTCTGGATCGAAGGAGCGCAGCCGGCGCGTAAGATCTGCGCGATCGGTGTGCGGGCGTCGCGTTACGTGACCATGCACGGCTTCGCACTCAATGTGGCAACCGATTTGCGTTATTTCACCCATATCAACCCCTGCGGGTTTACGGACCGGGGTGCCACGTCGATCGAAAAGGAGATCGGTCGCCCGGTTCCGATGGAGGAGGTCAAACGACGCCTCGTCGAAGATTTATGCGAGAATTTGAATGTTAAAATATATAAATAATAACAAATATGCCCATAGAAAAACGATGGGTAGTGAAGCCTCAGGGGAATCCGGAGGCGGTTGCCGCGATGGCTGCCGCGACGGGCATCTCCCCGGTCCTGGCCAATCTACTCGTACAGAGAGGCATAGACACGTTAGAGAAGGCTAAGAAATTTTTCAACCCCCAGCTTTCGGACCTGCACGACCCGTTCCTGATGAAGGATATGGACAAGGCGGTCGAACGGGTGGAGCGGGCCGTCCGCAACCGTGAGAAGATCATGGTGTACGGCGACTACGACGTCGATGGCACGACCGCCGTCGCGCTGGTTTATAAATTTCTGCGCCAGATAGGTCATAAGGACCTGTTGTTCTACATCCCGGATCGTTATACCGAAGGTTACGGTATCTCGACCAAGGGCATCGACCACGCCGCACGCAAGGGTGCGACGCTGATCATCGCCCTGGACTGTGGCATCAAAGCCATAGAGAAAGTGGACTATGCCAAACGCAAGGGCGTGGATTTCATCATCTGCGACCATCACCTCCCGGCCGAGGAAATTCCCCGCGCCGTAGCCGTTCTCGACCCCAAACGCGCCGACTGTTCCTATCCGTTCGACGAACTGTCGGGGTGCGGCGTGGGATTCAAGCTAGTGCAGGCCTACTGCCAGAAAAACGGAATTCCGTTCCAGCAAATCGAGCCGTTGCTCGACCTGCTGGCCGTCAGCATCGCCTCGGACATCGTTCCTCTGGTGGATGAAAACCGGATTTTAGCCCACTACGGGCTTCTGCGGCTCAACGCCTCCCCCTCGAAGGGGCTGCTCTCGATCATCAAGATCTGCGGCCTGGATCGACACAACATCACCATCGACGACATCGTCTTCAAAATCGGACCCCGCATCAACGCCGCAGGCCGTATGCGGATGGACGAAAACGACGAAAACGCCGCTCCTTCGGGCGGCTATGCGGCGGTCAATCTGCTGATCGAAGGCAACGAAAGCCTGGCCGAAGAGTTCGGCTCGGTGATCGACGGCTTCAACCAGGACCGCAAGTGCATCGACCGCAGCGTCACGCAGGAAGCCCACGACTTCATCGAGGCCCACGCGGAGCTGAAGGCCGCCAAGAGTACGGTGATCTACAACCCCCGCTGGATGAAGGGCATCGTGGGCATCGTGGCCTCCCGCCTGATCGAAACCTACTACCGCCCGACGGTGGTGCTCACGATGAGCAACGGGTTCGTCACGGGTTCGGCCCGCTCGGTGCCCGGCTTCGACCTCTATCAGGCAATCGAATCCTGTTCGGACCTGCTGGAGAACTTCGGCGGGCACATGTACGCAGCAGGACTCACGATGCGTCCCGAACGGGTCGAGGAGTTCACCCGCCGCTTCAATGCCTACGTCGAAGAGAACATCGACCCGATAACGCTGCAACCCCAGGTGGAGATCGACAGCGAACTCTTCTTCTCGAACATCACCCCGGCGTTCCGCCGCGACCTGAACCGTTTCCAGCCGTTCGGCCCCGGCAACCCCGCACCGGTATTCGTCACGCGGGGCGTGGTCAGCCACGGCGAAACGAAGCTCGTCGGCGCCGACTGCGAGCACCTGCGCATGGACCTGATGCAGCGCCAGAAACCCAACACGACGATTCAGACGATCGCCTTCCAGCAGCCGACCCACTACGAGTGGATCCGCGCGGGACATCCGATCGACGTCTGCTATCAGATCGTAGAGAACCACTACCGGGGCTCGGTTTCGGTACAGCTCCGCATCAAGGACATCAAACCCCTGCGGAGCAAGCAATAATACGGCCGGCAACATCCGTAAAAACCGGAGCTTTCAGGCTCCGGTTTTTTACGGATCCCGCCCGACGACACCGGCGGCGGCATTCCGTCCGAACCACTCCTTCCCGCTCCCGAAACGAAAAAATCCGATACAACAAAGTCGGGTTTTAGTTTCTAATTATTAGAAAAATCACTACATTTGACACAAAATAGTAATTGTTAGACCTTTTCTACCCAATATGAGTAAACCCTTCAAGCGTTATCTCGTCACCTCGGCACTGCCCTACGCCAACGGCCCGGTACACATCGGCCACCTGGCGGGCGTCTATATCCCGTCGGACATCTACACGCGCTACCTGCGCCTGAAAGGATACGACGTGATCTCGGTCTGCGGCAGCGACGAGCACGGCGTGCCCATCACCATCAAGGCCCGCAAAGAGGGCGTCACGCCCCAGCAGATCGTCGATCGCTATCACCAGTTGATTAAATCGTCGTTCGAAGGGCTCGGCATGTCGTTCGACATCTACTCGCGCACCTCGTCGAAGACCCACGCCGCGACAGCGTCGGAGTTCTTCCGCAAGCTCTACGACGAAGGCAAATTCATCGAGCGGACCTCGGAGCAATACTACGACGAGGAAACCCAGACGTTCCTCGCCGACCGCTATATCGTGGGCACCTGCCCCCGCTGCGGCAACGACCGCGCCTACGGCGACCAATGCGAAAAATGCGGATCGACCCTTTCGCCGGACGAACTGATCAACCCGCACAGCGCCGTATCGGGTTCCGTACCCGTGAAACGCGCCACCAAGCACTGGTATCTGCCGTTGGACCAATACGAGGGTTTCCTGCGCGAATGGATCCTCGAAGGGCACAAAGAGTGGAAAACCAACGTCTATGGGCAATGCAAGAGCTGGCTCGACGGCGGTCTGCAACCGCGTGCGGTGAGCCGTGACCTGGACTGGGGCATTCCCGTACCGGTCGAAGGGGCCGAAGGCAAGGTGCTCTACGTCTGGTTCGACGCGCCGATCGGCTACATCTCGGCGACCAAGGACCTGACGCCCGACTGGGAGAAATACTGGAAGGACGAAGAGACCAAAATGGTGCACTTCATCGGCAAGGACAACATCGTCTTCCACTGCATCGTCTTCCCGGCCATGCTCAAGGCGCACGGCGGCTACATCCTGCCTGAAAACGTCCCTGCCAACGAATTTCTGAACCTCGAGGGCGAAAAGATCTCGACCTCGCGCAACTGGGCCGTCTGGCTGCACGAATACCTGGCCGACTTCCCCGGCAAGGAGGACGTGCTGCGCTACGTGCTCTGCGCGAACGCCCCCGAAACCAAGGACAACGACTTCACCTGGAAGGACTTCCAAGCCCGTAACAACAACGAGCTGGTAGCCGTGCTGGGCAACTTCGTAAACCGGGCTTTAGTCCTGACACACAAATACTTCGACGGTGCAGTGCCCGCCTGCGGCGCACTGACGGACTACGACCGCGAAACGCTTCGGGAACTCTCCGGCGCGAAGGAAGCCCTCGAAAACAACATCGAAAACTACCGGTTCCGCGAAGCCTTGAAGGAGGCGATGAACATCGCACGTCTGGGCAATAAATACCTGGCCGACACCGAACCGTGGAAACTCATCAAAACCGATCCCGAACGGGTCAAGACGATCCTGAACATCGCTTTGCAGATCACCGCAAACCTCTCGATCGCCATCGAACCGTTCATGCCCTTCTCGGCGAAGAAGATCGTCGGGATGTTGCAGGCAGGACCCTTCGGCTGGGAGAAACTGGGCAGCACCGACCTGCTCGCTGCCGGACATCGGATCGGCGAAGCCGTGCTTCTCTTCGAAAAGATCGAGGACGACGTAATCCAACGCCAGCTCGACAAGTTGGCGGCGACCAAAGCGGCGAATGCTTCGGCCGAAGCAGCACAACACGTTGAAGATCAAAAGGAAACGACGACTTTCGACGATTTTCAAAAGATGGATATCCGTGTTTCGACGATCCTCGCCGCTGAAAAAGTCGCCAAGACGAAAAAGCTGTTGAAACTGACCGTCGATACGGGCATCGACAAGCGCGAAATCGTTTCGGGCATTGCCGAATACTACACACCCGAAGAACTCGTCGGGAAACAGGTACTCGTACTGGTGAATCTGGAACCGCGCGAACTGAAGGGCATCCTCTCCCGTGGCATGATTCTGATGGCCCAGGACGCTTCGGGCAAATTAAGGCTGTTACAACCTGACGATCAGACAAATCCGGGTGCGACAGTCGGATAATAAAGATATTTCTTGAACAAAAGATACAACCTTTAATATTAAAAAACAATGGAGAACATCGATTGGGGCTCTCTCGGCTTCAACTACATGAAGACCGATTTCAATGCCCGCTATACTTGCACGGACGGCAAGTGGAGCGAAATGGAAATTACAAGCGACGAGTACATCAACATGCACATGTCGGCATCCTGCCTTCACTACGGCACGGCTCTTTTCGAGGGCTTGAAAGCCTTCCGGGGCGCTGACGGCAAAGTACGTCTGTTCCGCGTCGAAGAGAATGCAAAACGCTTGCAGTCGTCGGCAAAACGCCTCTGCCTGCCCGTACCGACGATCGATATGATCGTCAAAGCCTGCGTAGAAGTGGTTAAGCGCAACGAGCGTTTCATCCCGCCCTACGGCACCGGCGCATCGTTCTACCTGCGTCCCGTTATGTTCGGAACGACGGCAGGACTGGGTGTAAAACCCTCCAAGGATGCTTTGCTGGTGGTTTACGGCTCGCCCGTAGGCGCTTACTTCAAAGGCGGCATCAAGCCGATGAAGGTCGCAATCGACCGCGAACAGGACCGTGCTGCTCCACGTGGAACAGGCGACGTGAAGGTGGGCGGTAACTATGCAGCCAGCCTTATGTCGGGCGAGCACGGACACGAGCTCGGCTATGCGAGCATCATGTACCTCGACGCAACCGAACACAAATACATCGAAGAGTGCGGTGCAGCCAACTTCTTCGGCATCAAGAACAACACGTATATCACGCCGAAGTCGAACTCCGTACTTCCGTCGATCACTAACAAGAGCCTCCGTCAATTGGCTCAAGACCTGGGTCTGAAGGTCGAGGAGCGTCATATTCCGGTGGACGAACTCCCGACTTTCGAGGAGTGCGGCGCTTGCGGTACGGCAGCTGTCATCTCGCCGATCGGCAGCATTTACGACATGGACACGAAGCAAACCTACACCTACGGCGACGAAGTAGGCAAGGTTTCTCTGCAACTCTATACGCTTTTGCAGGACATCCAGTACGGCCGCACCGAAGACAAACACAACTGGTGCACGATCGTCATGTAATCGACGCCTGCAAAACTCAAGAAAAAAGGATGTTCCACGTGGAACATCCTTATTTCTTA
>OLXX01000738.1_pt1 | contig 10470 bp, 5 predicted proteins | sample 1644211 | NCBI WGS metagenome assembly OLXX01 (sample SAMEA103958145, study PRJEB25191) | human gut metagenome | biome: human-associated habitat [ENVO:00009003]; feature: intestine environment [ENVO:2100002]; material: feces | place: Germany | collected 2013/2015 | reverse complement strand
AGGAAGCGCACCCCACCCCTGTTGGAAACGCCCCTGGACGCGCCCATCTCTGTGGCGGGGGCGCTGCGGCCGGTGCTGCTGGTGGATGCCGCCACCCTCTCCCAGCTGACAGATGTCCAGTTTCAAGCCGTCCTCACCCACGAGCTCACCCACATCCGGCGCCACCATTTGCTGCTCCAGCGGGTGTACGATGTGGTCTGCGCCGTCCACTGGTTCAACCCCCTGGCCTGGCTGTGCCGGGAGGACTTCGCCCTCCACTGCGAGACCGACTGCGACGCCCACGCCCTTCGCTCCTTGATGGGCAGCGTCACCAGCGGGGAGTACGCCCGGGCCATCCTCCGCTTACTGGAGCTGTCCGCCTGTAGAGAGGCCAAAGCCGCCCAGGGGCTGGGGGCCTTGACCTTCCTCCACACCAAGCGCAGGCTGGCCCGCATTCTGGCAAAGCCCGCCCCGTGGCGGGAGCGCCTTTTAGCGGCAGGGCTGGTGGTGCTGTTGGTGCTGGCCTTGGTCTTTTCCGCGGAGTTCAGCCGCCAGCACTTCTATCCCTACCCCGCCTATTCCGTGGGCACAGAGTCCGGGGCCTAGCCGCCCCGCTCTCTTTTGTCTGATAAATCTACAAATGTAGTTATAAGGAGGCTGTTATGGAACCGAACATTGTCTTTTCCCACGTCACCAAAACCTACAAAGGGGGCGTCACCGCCTTGGAGGACGTGTCCTTTTCCGTGGGCAGCGGCGTCTTTGGGCTGCTGGGCCACAACGGGGCGGGCAAGTCCACCTTGATGAAAGCCCTTGTCACCGTGGAGCCGCCCACCTCCGGCGCCATCCAAGTCTGCGGCTTCGACACTGTCCGCCAGGGGAGGGAGGTCCGCCGGCGCCTGGGCTACTTGCCCCAGGAGCTGCCCATGTACCCCAGCCTTTCCGTGAGGGATTTCCTCGGCTATATGGGGGAGCTGAAGGGCGTTCGGGACAAAACCCAGGTGGAGCAAGTCCTTCTCCAGGTGGAGATGCAGGACTTTGCCCGGCGGAAAATCGGCCAGCTCTCCGGGGGCATGCGGCGCCGGGTGGGCATCGCCCAGGCCCTGCTGGGGGAGCCGCCCATCCTGGTAGTGGATGAGCCCACCGCCGGCCTGGACCCGGAGGAGCGGGTGCGCTTCCGCGGCGTGCTCTCGCTGCTGCCAGACTGCCGCGTCTATCCCTTCGCCACCGCCTCGCTGCGCGGGTTGAAAAACACTCCAGATATCGTGGCCCGTGTAGAGCGTGAGACGGGCTTTAAAATTGATGTTATCACAGGCCGCGAGGAGGCTATTCTTGACTATCGCGGCGCGGTGAGCCGTATGCAGGAGCGTTCCGGTGTGCTCGTGGATATAGGCGGAGGCAGCACGGAGCTGGTTTTCTTCCGTTCGCGCGAGGTGATTGCGGCACGTAGCCTGCCGCTCGGCTCGCTCTCGCTCTTCAACCGTTTCGTCTCCGGCGTCATCCCCGACAAGCAGGAGCTTCGCGACATGCGCGCCGAAGCAATCAAGGTCATCTCCCCCGCTCTGCCGCCCAAGGGCGACTTCGTGCCCGAACCCATCTGCGGCGTAGGCGGCACAGTTCGCGCTGCCAATGAGCTCTATCTCGCCTCCGGCGGAGGGGCTGAAGGCTATTCGCCCGACTTTCTCCGCGACGTGCTCGCGCAGGCCGAAGCCAACCCGCGCAAGCTCATGCGCCGTATCCTCAAACTAGCGCCCGAGCGCGTGCACACGCTTGTTCCCGGAATGGTAGTGCTCAGCGCCGCGGCGGAGCTCTGCGGCGCCAAGACCATCGTCACCAGCAGCTACGGCGTGCGCGAGGGTTATCTTGAACACATGCTCGAAAAGGAGGGGCTGCTCCATGCCTGATCAACCATACACGCAGGACCGCGAGCTCTCCTGGCTTGCTTTCAACGACCGCGTACTCTCCGAGGCCCTTGACGACACCGTCCCGCTGCTGGAACGCCTCAAATTTGCAGCGATCTTCACCAGCAACCTCGACGAATTCTTCATGATACGTGTCGGCAGCCTCTTCGACCTCGCAAATGTCAAGCCGGACGCGCATGACGTGCGCTCGGGTATGACCCCGGCGGAGCAGCTCGCGGCCATATACAAGGCGGTACGGCCGCTCTACCGAAAGCGGGAACACATCTGCTCCCTGCTCAGTCAGCGGCTGCGTTCCGAGGGAATACGCCGGCTCGACGCAGACTCGCTCTCAGCCGAGGAGCGCGACTACTGTGCACGCTACTTCGACGCCTGCATGGAACCCGTGATCTCGCCGCAGATAGTGGATAACCTCCACCCTTTCCCGCATCTCAAAAACAACATCCTGCACGTCGGCGCATGGGTTGAGCGCAAGGGCCGCGAGATGCTCGCGGTCGTGCCCATGCCCGAGGCACTCGCACCATTGCTGTACCTGCCTGGCCCTGAGCTGAGATACATCCACACCGAGGACATCCTGCTCGAACACGTCGAGGACATCTTTAAAAACTATCGCGTGCTCGAAAAGGCCGTCTTTCGGGTCACACGCAACGCAGACATAAACCCCGACGACGAGGCCTTTGACCTTGACAGCGACGACTTCCGCAAAGCCATGCGCCGTGCCCTTCGCCAGCGCATGAGACTTGCGCCCGTGCGCCTCGAGCTCTCACGCGAGATAGGCAAGGACTTTTCAAATTATCTCAAAGAACGGCTCCCTGTGAGCGACGAGCAGATATTTGTCACAAGCGCGCCGCTGTGCCTGGACTTTGCCTACTCCCTGCCCTCTCGGCTTGACGCCGAAAGGCGCGCTGAGTTGAGCTATCCGCCCTTTGAGCCGCAGGAGCCCGCCGGTATCTCTCCGGCCGAGAGTATGACGCGGCAGATACAGCGTCACGACAGGCTGCTGTCCTATCCCTACGAGAGCATGTCACCCTTTCTTCGGCTGCTGCGCGAAGCCGCGAACGACCCGGCCGTCATCTCGATCAAGATAACCATTTACCGCCTCGCCAGCAAGGCAAAGCTGGTGGATTATCTCTGCGAGGCCGCCGAGCACGGCAAGGATGTGACCGTAATAATCGAGCTGCGCGCCCGCTTCGATGAGCTCAACAACATCGACTGGTCCGAGAGGCTCGAGGACGCGGGCTGCACGGTGCTCTACGGCTTTGAGGATTACAAAATACACTCCAAGCTCTGCCTCATAACGCGGCGTGAGCACGGCGAAATACGCTGCATAACTTACGTCGGTACCGGCAACTTCAATGAAAAGACCGCAAAGCAATACACCGACCTTGCCCTGCTGACCGCTGACCCTGCAATAGGCCGCGATGCTGCGGAATTCTTCAAGAACATGTGCATTGCCAATCTCGACGGCCGCTATGAGCGCCTGCTGGTTGCTCCTTCCGGGCTGAGCTCCGGTCTCACTGCTCTCATGGAGCGCGAGATAGCCAAGGGCGAGTCAGGGCGAATGCTCATCAAGATAAACTCCCTCACCGACATAGGGCTCATCCGTAAGCTGCGCGAGGCCTCACAGGCGGGCGTCAAAATAGACCTCATCGTGCGCGGCATCTGCTGTATTCTGCCCGGAGTTCCTGGAGAGACGGAGAACATCCGCGTCATCAGCATCGTGGGGCGCTATCTTGAGCACTCGCGCATCTACTGCTTCGGCGAGGGCGCCGATGAGGTGATGTACATCTCATCTGCGGACTTCATGACAAGAAACACCCGCCGACGCGTGGAGGTGGCCTGTCCGATAACAGACGCCTCCGTACGAAAAAAGCTGCACGGTATTCTGGACGCCTGTCTATCCGACAACGTCAAGGCCCGCCAGCTCCTGCCCGACGGCAGTTATACGACTTTACCGCGTCCGGGGGAACCATTTGACTGTCAGGAACGTCTTATGAATGAAGCAGCTGAAAATGCTGCCTCAGCACCCATACCGCACCGGGCCATGAGCTTCTTCTCAAAGCTATTGCATCGCGAAAAGCAACAGTGAAGCAAAAGGCCGGTCCAGAAGGGACCGGCCTTGCTCATATTGCGATCAGCGTTATTACCGTCGGATAGATGGGAGAACCGCGATAGCGCAGGTAGAATTTATAGTCGCGGGATATCTCGTGTATCATCTGGGGGATGCGCCACAGGTCCTCATTGCTGTGGTACACGGATATCAGCAGTTTTGGGTGATCGTTGAGTATGTGCCGCCGTGCGCCCTCAATGGCGCGCTGCTCCGCGCCTTCGATGTCGGCCTTGATGAGTGTCACCGGCTCGTCGATGTCGGCATCCAGCGTGGTGACGCAGACGTCACCTCCGCTGTCCGGGACAAGCTGATTGGCCGATGAGCTGGGATTCGCCATGATGCTCATGTACCCCTCGGTGTCGGAGACGCCCTTGCGGCGCAGCTCTATGTCCCGCAGGCCCGCGAGGTTCTTCTCCAACTGCTCAAAGCTCGCCTGTGTGATCTCGTAGCAGTATATACGCCGGTAGCAGTCCTCTCCGTAGTTTTTTATGTAGGACAGCACCGTGTCGCCCGTGAACGCTCCCAAGTCCACGACCACCTCATCAGGCGTGCATTTGACGATATCGAGGTCGAAGTAATCGTCGTACATATACTCTTTGGTCAGCCCCGTGGATTTGAAGTCGTAGCGGTACCAGTTGCTGAGGATGGAGTAGAGGGTGTACTTTGAGCGGTAGTCCTCAAGGTGCTCGTAGAGCCAGACGTATTCCTCCAGATGCTCGAAAAGTGCCAATTCCTTCTGCTCTATCTCGTCGAACACTCCGTTGTCGGGGTCGAGGCGTCCCCAGTATCCGAAGCGGTTGAAGAAATCCTGGCAACTTTTCCGTGTCTGGGCAGGAACGGCGTCAAAGCTGCGGCGTATCCGGTAATAGAGCTCCTTCTCCCCCAGCGAGCGTATCTCAGATGCGAGCTCGGTAAAGCCCCTGTCTATCATATTCATTGCATCACGCTCCCCTTATAGCATATTACAGCGATGCAGGAATATGAACTGGCAAGTAATAGTTGCTATTTAGCTATGCGTGTAGTACAATCAGCTTGCCAGTATACACAATTTTTTTGGAGGTCTAAAAATCATGAAGCGAAAACTTTTTACGGCCGCTTTGGTGCTTATTATAGCACTGGCGCTGTTCCCTTCGTTTGCGCTTGCGGACAGCGATGCCGCCCTGACGCAGCTCAAGGCTGACATAGCCGCCGCTCCTGCCAACGGCACCGAAACGCGTGTAGAGCTGACCGATAATATCACCGGCTTCACCACGGATGATATCATCACTATTCAGGAGGGGCAGAATATCGTCCTCGACATGAATGGTTACAGCATCACCGTTGCTGATGATTTCACCGGCAGGCCGCTCGTAAATTACGGCACGCTGACGATGACCGGTGAGGGTACGATCGATAGCTCCAACTCAATTTATGGAGGTCTTGGTGCTATCAACAACTTTGGTACCCTTACTATTGAGAACGGCACATATAAGGGTCACATATACGCTGATGGTGCCGCCGTGTATAACCGTGCAAGCGGTACTGCCACAATAAACGGCGGCTACTTCTGGGGCTGTGCTGCCGTCAACAGCGATGGAGTCATCACGGTAAATGGCGGTACTTTTGAAACCACCTCCTGCAATAAGACTATAGATGTGAATGGCAATAAGCATTGGGCTTACTGCTTTATCAGCAGCGGAACGCTGTATTTTAACGACGGCAACGTTTCTGGCGTGCAGGGCGGTCTCGCTATAAACAACGGTTATGCTGAGGTAAAGGGCGGCACGTTCGAGACCACCACCTGTGAGCACACTTCCGATGGCTCCGCCTCTTTCTATGCGCTTTACATAGCCGGTGAAGAGGGCGAAGTCGAAGCTCATATTTCTGGCGGCACCTATACATCTGCCTATCGAGTAGCTGTTTCGTGCGGCAATGACAACACCGGTGGAGACGGCGGCATCAATGCCAAGGCCACAGCTTATATCTCCGGTGGTACGTTTACCGGTGGAAGTGGTGTTCATGGGCAGGCAATGGCTGCCGGCAAGAATACTGGCGATCCCCTTATCACTGGCGGTACTTTCAGCAGTGATGTCTCTGCGTATGTCTCCAAAAGTGCCACTTCTGACACTATAGATGGTAAGACCGTCGTCACCCCCAACACTTCTGACAATGCTGTTGCAAGTGTAGTAAAGAACGGCCAGACCCTCTACTACACCTCCCTCAACGACGCTGTCAACGAGGCTAGGGACGGCGAGACGGTGGAGGTGCTGAAGGACACCACCATCAGCAGCTCGCTTGAGATCAAGAACAACATCACCATCGACGGCAACAACAACACCGTCACCGCCAATGAGTGCGCTGGTATCCACATCAAGGCCGACCTCGACAACCTCACCATCACCGACCTCACGCTCAAGGGCGTGCTGGGCTCCGACAACATGGCGTATGAGGGCACCGGCTCCTACATGGGCATCGGCACCTATAACGACTGCTTTGGCGTTGTCGACCTCAGGCTCACCAACGTCACCGTCGACGGCTTCTCCTACGGTCTCTACTTCGGCATAAATCCCGCGGGCAACACCACTGATATTAACGACAACCCCGTCAGTGTCACCGCCAATAATCTCACCGTTCAGAACTGCTACATAAAGGGCGCTTACTTCGAGAAGCTCACCGATTCCAGCTTCACCAGCTGCAAGTTCCTCAACAACGGCACTGACCCCAACAAGGTTGCCAACGACAGCATGCGTACCTGGATGTGCGGTGTGGACATCAACCTTAAGAACGGCAGCTACAAGAACATCAGCTTCACCGGCTGCACCTTCACCAACAACGGTGCGAACAGCGGAACCGCCCTGCTCATCAAGGCGCGCGACGATGGTAACTACGGCAGCGACACCAGCCTTGACGGTGCCACCGTTTCCGGCTGCACCTTCTCCGGCAACAACGGCTCCTACCCCGTCATCATCGGCGAGCCGGGCAAGGACAACAAGACCCCTGTGAACGTCAGCATCCAGCCCGACGTCAAGTATGAGAACAACATTGCTGAGGGCTCCGTTTACACCGTTACCTTCAAGTCCAACGGCACTGAATACGCCACCAAGCTTGTCGCCGCCGGCACTGAGATAACCCTACCCACCCCCTCCAACTCCGGATACATTTTCCTCGGCTGGCGCTGCGGTGACGTCACCTACAAGGCCGGCGAAGTAGTCAAGGTTGAAGAGGATCTCACCTTCACCGCTGTCTGGGGCAACCTGCCTGACGTAGACCCGGATGACCCGGACGAGCCCGAAGTCCCCGACTTCCCCTTCTACGATGTCTCCGCCTCCGCCTGGTACTATGACGCTGTCAAGTACGTCTACGACAAGGGCCTTATGGACGGCGTTGACGACCACGAGTTCGCTCCCGATGCCACTCTGACCCGCGCGATGGTCTGGACCATTCTCGCCCGCATGGAGGGCGTGGACACCACCGGCGGCGCCACCTGGTACGCCAAGGCTCAGGAGTGGGCTGTCGCCAAGGGCATCAGCGACGGTGAGAATCCGAACGCGGCCATCACCCGCGAGCAGCTCGTCACCATGTTCTACCGTCTGGCCGGTGAGCCTTCCATCTCCGGCAGCATCACCGCTCCCGACGCGGACAGCGTGAGCAGCTGGGCAAAGGATGCGATGATCTGGGCAATGGACATAGGCCTCATCGAAGGCGACGAGAACGGCGCAGTCACCCCGACTGCCACCGCTACCCGTGCCCAGGCTGCAGCCATCATCATGCGCTACATCGAAGACTAATAGAGCAAATATGACTTAAGGGAGGCCATACGGCCTCCCTTTTTATGGCTGTATATCAAAAGCAAAAGCCCGGCCTCCGCCGAGCTCACATCTCACATAGTACTGTCATTCACTTCTCGCTCACATGATTTTCGCTGCTTCCGAAGATGAGATCGTCAATATCACCGTACATTCTATCGCCTCCTTTCTCAGGCTTCTACTGCATTATATGCGGCTATATGCTCATGTTTCAAGCACGATCGTGTTAAATCCAGATAAAAAATGCCGGCCGGAGAACTTCCGGCCGGCATCGCTTATGTGATTTAGATCTTCATGCAGACGTCCCACGCACGCCAAATGACGGTGCGGAGGTTGCCGATGGCGATGCAGTCGCCCACGAGGTGGACGTTCTTGCCCTTCTTCGCCACAGGAGTGGGCACAAAGCCGATGGCGTTGACGACGTTGTCGTACTCGACCTCGGTAACGGTGCCGTCCTTACCCTTGATGGTGATGGTCTTGTCGCCGATGTTCGTGATGGTGGACTCAAGATAGATGGGCACCTTGTGGAACACCAGGGCCTCACGCAGGTAGGAGGCGTTCGGCAGAGGTACGTTGGCCGCAGCAACCAGGTCGACAGCATACTCGACTACTGTCGGGTGCTTGCCCTGGAGCACCAGCTCGAGCGCAGCCTCGCAGCCGGACTGGCCGCCGCCGAAGATGACGACCTTGTCGCCGACCGGCTTCTTCTCGGCCAGCAGCTCGGTGAGGGTGAGGGTCTTTTCGAAACCGGGGATAGGCATCTTTCTGGGCACAGAGCCGGTGGCGACGATTATCTCGTCGAAGCCGCCCAGAGTCTTGATGTCGTTGATCTCGGTGTTGAAGCGGACCTCGATGCCGTTGCGGGCGATCTCCTTCTTGTACCACTCGATGAGCTGCTTGTCGTTCTCCTTGAAGGACATGGACGAAGCGGTAATGAACAGGCCGCCCAGGCGGTCGGTCTTCTCGAAGATGACCGGCTTGTGGCCACGGCGCTTGAGCACCAGGGCACACTCCATGCCGCCGATGCCGCCGCCGATGACGGCGACCTTCTTGGGCTTTGTGGTCGGGACTATCTTATACTTATTATGCTGCATCGTCGGCGGGGTCAGCGCGCAGCGGGCCAGGTGCATGGAATCCCACAGAGGCTGCAGGTTGTTCGTGCCCTTGTACTTGGCCATGTTGAAGCAGCCGTTGTGGCAGCGGATGCAGGGCTTGATGTCCTCCTCGCGGCCTTCCTGGATCTTGATGATCCACTCGGGGTCAACGAGGTTCTGGCGCGCGATGGCGACGGCGTCGAGCCTGCCGGCCTCGATCTCGGCCGCGGCGACCTCGGGCTCCATCTTACCGGCGCAGACGACCGGGATGTTGCAGAAGTTCTTGATGTGCTCAACTTCCGCGAGGTTGCAGTTGTTGGGCATATACTGAGGCGGATGCGCCCAGTACCAGGCATCGTAGGTGCCGTTGTCGCAGTTGAGCATGTCGTAGCCGGCTTCCTCAAGCAGCTTGACGACCTTCTCGGACTCGGCCATGTCGCGGCCGAACTCGACAAACTCCTCGCCGGGGACAGCGCCCTTGAAGAAGTCCTTCGTCTTGGAGACGACGGAGTAACGCAGGGAGACGGGGAAATCCGCTCCGGCTTCCTTCTTGATCTCCTTGACGATGTCGGTGGCGAAGCGCAGACGATTCTCCAGCGAGCCGCCGTACTGGTCGGTGCGGTAGTTGAAGTTGGCGATGGCAAACTGGTCGAGGGTGTAGCCCTCGTGAACGGCGTGGATCTCGACGCCGTCGACGCCCGCCTCGCGCAGCAGCTTCGCGGTCTTGCCGAAGGCGGCGACGCTCTCCTGGATCTGCTCCACGGTCAGAGGCTTGGACTTGTAGTCCTCCTTCCAGCGGTTAGGCGTATCGGAAGCAGAAGCGCAGAGATACTCGGCGTCCATTACCGGGCTGGCAAGCTTGCCGATGATGGGGTGATCAAGGCACATGCCGATCATATCGGTTACAGCCATGGAACGTCCGCAGCCCGCGGCAAGCTGGATGAACAGCTTGGAGCCGGTCTTGTGGAATTCCTTCATGTACTCCTTCAGGGGCTTGTAGATGCTCTTGTTGTTGTAGAGCCAACGGTTGCCCATGACATCACGGACCCACTGCATGCCGGGCAGGACGAGGCCGACACCGTTTCTGGCCTTCTCAAGCAGGAAGTATGCGGCTTCCTTGTCAAAATGGCTGGGTTCCATCCAGCCGAAAAGGGATGTGCCGCCCATGGAACACATGACTATGCGGTTTTTGATCTCCACATTGCCGATCTTCCAGGGTGTAAACAGAGCATTGTACTTTTGATCCATGCAATACATCCTTTCCTGAACACTATTTAATTTAGAGTTGCAGTGATGCCGTCGCGCTGCAAGGCCGCGGGCATCCTTGCCCCGGTAAGGACTGCCTTTCGGCACTGCGGAAAAGGCTGAAAACCGCAGCAGACTGCTGCCGAAATGGCGTTTTCTCAACCGGTGACACAGATTGTTTGTAGTATAACATACATTTTCACAAAAAGCAACTGGATAAATGCCTGTGTCTTGGCAAAGTTGGTGAAAAAATCTGCTGAAAGTTTCACAGTCTCAAAACTGGGCAATCAGGCCGCATTCTGTACCGTAGATGGTTAAAAAAGTACCGAGCCCCGGCATAT
>OLXX01000726.1_pt1 | contig 10600 bp, 9 predicted proteins | sample 1644211 | NCBI WGS metagenome assembly OLXX01 (sample SAMEA103958145, study PRJEB25191) | human gut metagenome | biome: human-associated habitat [ENVO:00009003]; feature: intestine environment [ENVO:2100002]; material: feces | place: Germany | collected 2013/2015 | reverse complement strand
GCCCGGCTCGTCGGTCATCACCGTGCCCGGCTCGATGCGCCAGGTCGAACGCTGGATGCAGGTGCCCGACTTGGCGGCCTGCTCCGCGATTTCGGAGAAATCGAAGCTACGTTCCCCGATGGCTTCGCAGTCGTGCACGTCCAGGCCCATGCCGTGTCCCAGTCCGTGAGGCATGAAGAGGGTCATGGCGCCGGCAGCGACGGCATCTTCCGCCGTGCCGCGCATCAGGCCCAGCGAGATGAGGCCTTCGGCCAGGATGCGGTACGAGGCGTTGTGGATATCCATGTACGGCATGTGAGGGGCGATCATGGCGGCCACCCGGTCGTGCGCCGCCAGCACGATGTTGTAAATGTCTTTTTGTTTCTGGGTGAACTTGCCGCTTACGGGGTAAGTACGGGTGTGGTCGGAACAGTAGTAGCTCAATCCCTCGGCTCCGGCGTCGCACAGCAGCAGGCGGCCGTTTTGCAGTACGCCGTCGCTGTGCAGGTTATGCAGCGTTTCGCCGTGCTGCGACACGATCGGCGGGAACGACACGCCCCGTCCGAATGCTTTGGAAATGCCTTCGATCGTGCCGGCGATTTCGCGCTCGACGATGCCGGGACGGCACATCTTCATTGCCGTAGTGTGCATGGCGTAGCCGATGTGGAACGATTTTTCGAGCTCCTCGATCTCCTCGGGACCTTTCTTTTCCCGCATCTCGGCTACGGCCATCATCAACTCGACCGACTTGTGATCGTGCAGTGCGGCCGGTTTGAGTCCCAGCAGGTCGGCGAGCAGCAGCTTGGTTTCGCCTCGGTAAGGGGGCAGGTAGTGGATGCGGCGTCCCTGGACGATGGCTTTGGTCAGGTGCGTTTTCAGGTCGGCCAGCGGGAAGGTGTTCGAAACGCCTGCTTCGGCCCCTTGTTCGCGCAGCGAAGGCTGCGGCCCCGTCCAGATGATGTCTTCGACCGTGAAGTCGTCGCCGTACAGCGCAACCTCTCCGGAGTCGGCATCGATCAGGCCGACCAGTGCCGGGGTGTTGAGTCCGAAATAATAGAGGAACGAGGAGTCCTGGCGGAAATAATAGGCGTTGTTGAGGTAGTTGTTGGGTGTGAGCATATTGCCCGGAATGAGGATCAGGCCGCTGCCCATCTTGCCGCACAAGGCGCTGCGGCGTCGGATGTAGATTTCTTTTGCAAACATAGTCGTATTTCCTGTTACAATCCAAATAAAATTGGATCAAAGTTTTCGGTTAAATTTGTTTTTATCTTATTTACAGCGTATTGCATTTCTTGGTGAACTTCTCGGCCAAAGGTCAAGGCACGAGAGCCTCCGCCGGCCTTTGATCGAGCCGGTGCGGAGGCACATCGTGCTTAACACCTTTGGCTCTCTCGAAAGCCGAGATTTCAGAACCCGAAAAAATCCTTCGATAAACAGATTTTCCTTAGCGGTCAGCTCTCTGCCGCATATCCCTTATTAGTTTACAAAGGCCAGAGGAGCAGATTATTTTAAGCGGACGTTAACGCCGCAACAACTATGTAGTATTCTCTCTGGGAAAATCCGTTTACCGGAAGGGTTTCTCTATGACACGATACTATTGACATATTCGGTCTGATGTTTCAGCACAAAGAATAGACGGTTTACCAGTTTGCGGGCGACCTTTACGATAGCTTTGCTCTTGGGCATCCGTTTGCATTGTTCCGTATAGAACAGGTTCATCGCAGGGTCTTGACGTACCGCCACCCATGCCGCTTCTATCAGGTTACAGCGCATAACGGCGTGTTTTCGTATGGTAATATCCCCCGTCCCATCTTTCTCTCCGCTGGAGTGGCACATCGGGATCATTCCGATATAGGCAGCCAGTTGTTCGGCATTGCGGAAGCGGGTTATGTCGCATATCTCGGAGAGGAACGCCATTCCCGTAGCCTGCCCGAACCCCGGAACGCTCATAATCAACCGCAGCGGTTCGCGGAATCGATCCGTCTTGGCCAATGTCCGTAAAGCCCGTGTCATCTCCAGTTTCTGACGGCGTAACTCTTCCAGATGCCGGATATGAATGTCGAGGGCCTGACGGCCGCTCGGGGTGAGCGTCTCTATCTCCTTCAACCAGGCGAAAAAGCGCTTCGACCAGTTGGAAAACGGAGTGAGAAACTCCTGCGGAATCTCGATGCCTAAATACCGAAGTTGAGACTTGAGCCGATTCTTCTGACGGGTCGTGTCTTTGGTTATCGAGTTCTTCAATCTTATCAAGGAACGCATCTCCAACGATACGCTGTCCGGCGTATAAATGCCTTTCAGCTCGTTGGCTCTTAAACTCCGCGCCAGCTTACCGCTGTCCACGGTGTCGGTCTTACGCAGCTTTTCGCTGCTCTTGGTCGGCACGTCGGCCGGATTGACCACGATGTTGTCGATCCCTAAGGCCGTCAGACGCTCGTGTATCCAAAATCCGCAGAAGCCCGCTTCGTACACCGAGTGATACTCGGCGCCCGGATAACTCCGAGTTAAAAATCCGTACAACGCTTCTGGGCTCGGATGCTGGCTAAACTTCTTCAATACGGAGGTTTCGGACAAGACCGTAACCGACCAACTCTTCAAATGGACGTCGATTCCTACATAAATCTTTTGTCCTCTGAAACTAATTTTGTTTCTTTGCTCTCTCATGGCTATCGTCGTTTTAGTTAGTAAAGGTTTTGCAGCTTTAATCTAACCAAAATCTCGATAGCTTTTTCATTTATCCGCTATCATCGCGGCTTACCCTGATTGTAAACATAGGGATTATTTTTATAATTTTCCGGCGAAACGGTTCGTTCTTCGAGAGGACGGGCCCGGCTTCTGTCCATCCGCGATGCCGGAGCGCACGCCGTCCGAACCTAATTTTGGTAAAGGTAGTGAAAAAAATCGGTAATTCGTGTCATAAAACGACTCCTTGTGACGTTTTATTAAAAATAGTGTGTCGAAACGGCTTCGGGAGTCTATGCCGGTTTTCGCAAATCGCTTCCGATTCCGCCGGACCGAATGGGCGACGGGACGCAGGGAACGGGTTCTGCGGCCGGATCGTCAGTAAAAATGGAGCGGATTTTAGATGACCTATTAAAAAAAATACTATATTTGTCCCATTGGTCTGTTGTCACGAAGAAAATACCCGTTCGTGGCATTTTAATGTAAATTTCAAAATTATTGAACTATGAAAAAAATCTTTTGTCTGACGATTTTGGCTGTCCTGTGCACTTTCGGCGTTGCATCGGCACAGCAGTTTCCCAGTGTGCAGATCGAAACCCAGGATGGCAAGACGATCGACACCAAAACCCTGATCGACGGCAAGACCCCGGTCATCATCTCTTTCTGGTCCACCACCTGCAAGCCCTGCATCAAGGAGTTAGACGCCATCAGCGAGCAGATGATCGACTGGCTGGACGAAGCAGACTTCCGGGTTGTGGCTGTTTCTGTCGATGATTCCCGGTCTATTTCCCGAGCCAAGGCTCTGGCGGCCAGCCGCGGTTGGACTACCGATTTGATGGTGGCCTACGATAAGAACCAGGACTTCAAGCGTGCATTGAACGTGAATGTAACTCCCCACGTGTTCATCTTCGACAAGGACGGAAAGATGGTGTATTCGCACACGAGCTATCTGCCCGGCGGTGAGATGGAGCTGATTCAGAAGATCAAGACCCTGCAGTAGTCCTGTAATTCCAAATTGAGCGACGAATGAAGCGACTTTTACGAATCACGGTCCTGTTCTCCGTAACCTTGTTGTGGTGGGGCGAAAAGGGGTATGCTGCAACTCCGGCGATGGACGCAGCAGAGAAAGAAACGGTTTCCGCAACTGTTGAAGCGGAGGCGGATAAGAAGGACCCGAAATCGGATAAAAAATCCGACGAGCCCAAACGCAAGCGGAATTTGGGTCATTTGAGCGGCAGTTTCGAAACCAATACGATCTACTATGTGGAGGACAGCAAGACCGGTGCGGTCGTTCCTCACAACAGTTACGGTTCGAACAACTTCCTGAAGCTCGACTACCAGTTGGGGCGTTTTTCGGCCGGCGTGCAGCTCGAGTATTATCCCCATCCGCTGGTCGGGACTCCGATGCAGGGTTATGAATATGTGATGGAAGGTTTCTCGATCAATAACCTGACTGAGAAGTATATCTCGTGGACGGACCGCAACTACTCGGTGACCGTCGGCGACTTTTACGAACAGTTCGGCAGCGGGTTGATCCTCCGTGCTTGGGAAGACCGGGCTTTGGGCTTCAACAATTCGCTGGGCGGTGCACGGGTCACGTTCAATATCAAGGACATCGTGGAAGGTAAGGTGCTGTATGCCTTCCCGCGTTTCAACCTGGGATACCTGTCGACCCAGATTGCCGGTGGCGACCTTTCATTCTCGCTTTCGAATGCCATCGGCTTGCTGGATCACCGGCTTTCGCTCGAGGGCAGCATCGTCAACCGGCATTTCAAGAACCTGCCTTCGTGGTACACCGAGTATCGGGACGATTATGATTTCGACCTTTCGAAGAACGTAATCAGTTATTCGGGGCGTGTCAATTACGAGTACAGGGGACTGTCGGCCAAATTCGAGTATGTAGGCAAAAGCAAGGATGTCTATCTGGACAATATGACCGGTGAAGAGGTGTTCAAGCGCGGTGACGCACAGTTGTTCGAAATCGGTTACACCGGCAGCAATTATGCTGTGATGGCGCAGTTCCGCCGCCTGAACTACATGCAGAGCCAGCTTTACCGGCCCGACGGCGGAAGCGGCAGTTTGGGCCTCCTGCCGGGCAATACGATCAATTACATTCCGGCCCTGAGTCCGCAACATACCTATATGCTGGCCGGATTGGATCCTAACAGTCCCCAGCAAAACGGAGAGATCGGCGGTCAGATCGACGCGTTTTACACGTTCAGGCGCGGTACGGCCATCGGTGGCAAGCGCGGATTGAAGATCCATGCGAATTATGCCCGCTATTATTCCATCAACGGGACGATGAGTAAACCCGGAACCAATTTCTACTACCGGGATTTCTCGTTCGACATCGATAAGAGTTGGAACAGCAAACTGCGCACGGTTCTTTTCGTGTCGTTGCAGAAGAATGCGATGCACGGTGGGGAAGACGTCATCCGCCAGAATGTTTTCGTTGCGGACGTGACCTATAAGTTTACGCCGAAATTCTCGTTGCGGGCCGAGCTTCAATATCTCTATGCGCCTCATGCGGAGGGTTCCAAAGAGGTGGATGGTGACTGGGTGGCCGGATTGCTGGAAGCCAGCTTCGCCCCCAAGTGGAGTATCTTCGTACAGGATATGTACAACCACGGCGGTTCGGAGATCAACTACTACTCGGCGGGCGCCAGCTTCACCCACTCGTTCATTCGCATCGCATTGAGTTACGGACGTAACCGCGCAGGGTATATCTGCTCGGGCGGTGTTTGCCGCGAGATGCCGGCTTATACGGGCGGTAATCTGGCGATGACGCTGACTTTCTGATCGTGAAGATTCTGATCGTCGAAAATTCCCGTATGTTTGAAAATCTAAGAAAGAGAAAAATCAACCAAAATTACTGAAATTATGAAAGGACGAACTAAATTTTCAACTATTTCATCGCCTGCATTGCGACGCTCTCTCTGGCGACTTTCGCAGCGTGCAGCGACGATGATCCGGAGACTCCGTCCGGCAAATTGGTGCTGACGGCGAGCGCTTCTTCTTTTGTCGCCGGTGAAGGCAACGTGACTTTCATGGTGACGTATGACGGGGAGGATGTGACCTCGCAAGCAGCGATTACCAATGTGACGACCGGTGAACCGGTGGAAAACGCTGCGTGGACCACGACAGAGATCGGCGAGTACAAGTTCCAGGCTGTTTACGACAGCTATACTTCGGATCCCGTTACGGTAAGCGCCATAGACAAAAACAAAGACAAAGAGTTCTATCGCTACGTACTGCTGCTCAAGTTTACGTATATGACGTGCGGGAATTGTGTTACGGCACAAGGATATTTCGATGCGCTGGATGAAGCGGACCGTGACCATTTTCTGGTCGTTGCCGCCCACCAGCCTGAAGGAATGCCAATGGATCCTTATTGGTGTTCGGAGGGGATTAGTTTGAAGAGTAAGATGAAAGTAGGTGTGTATTCTACTTGGTCTTATAATTTCGAGGATTTGGTTGTCGGTATCGGAGCGGGTGCCATTTCCAAAACTTCGATCCGGCAGCAGATCAGTCATGCGGAGAAAACCTATCCGGCCGTTTGCGGTGTGAAAGCGACCTCCACGCTCGAAGGTTCGACGGCTAAGATCGAGGCGACCGTTCAGTTCCAGCAGGCCGGTAATTACAAGATCGCTTGCGTGCTGGTTGAGAATAATATTGAAAACAAGGAGACGTACAATACTTTCAACCATGTTTTGCGTGCGGCCCAGACCGATATGGAGGGCGATGCCGTTACGCCGGCCGTAACTGCTCCGGAGGAGCGTACGTTCAATTTCGAGGCGACGATCGGGGAGGACTGGAATGCCGAGAACTGCGCCTTCGTGGTTTATGTATTCAAAGAGGAGGCCAATGGCAAGTATATTGTCAATAACGGTGCTGAATGTACTGTTGATGGTTCTGTGGATTACAGATATGAGTTGTAGGATATAATTTGTATAAAAAAATCCTTTGCTAGCAACAGTAAAGGATTTTTTTTATATCTTGCAATGTGTTAAAACTTTAATTATTGTTAGAAGTTTTTTTTGAAAATGTTGAATTGTAAGAGAATATTATCTTTCAATAGATAATGAGTAACTTATACATTTTTACTTTTGATTTTTTCATCCAATTTTAACCTTTAATCAATAATAACTATGAAATGGCATTTTAATTTCTTTAGATTTGCTGTCATGTGTGCGGCTTTTGTTGCCCTTGCCGGTTTTATGGCTTGTAGCGACGACGATTCCGAATCCGGCCCGGAACTTGTCTTGTCAGCGAGTACCTCTTCGTTAGCGGGGGGAGGCAGCGTGACATTTACGGTGGCTTTTGAGGACAGGGATGTAACCGCCGAGGCCGTGATTAAGAATGTAACCTCTGGCTCTGAAGTTCAGAATGCCACTTGGACGACGAATGTGGCAGGTACCTATGAGTTCCAGGCCGCATACGATGGCATGTTGTCGAACGTCGTTTCGGTGAAGGTAGAATCTGACTCGGAATCCGATGCTTTTTACCGACATGTGTTGTTGACGAAGTTCACGGCGACATGGTGCGGGCCTTGTGCGCAGGCGCAACGGTATTTCGAGCAATTGAAACCGGAAGAATCCGAACGTTTCCTGGTTGTCGCCGCACACCAAGGGGACCGATTGACTGTCCCGGTAGGGAGCGCACTCGGTGCGAAGTTGGGGTATCAGTATGTGCCGACTTGGAATTATGATTTTAGAACAGTCTTTGAAAGTGTAGGTACGGGAGGTATTACGGCGACGTCGATCCGTAACCAGATCAAGAGTGCTATGGAGGAGTATCCGGCCGTTTGCGGTGTGAAGGCCGAGTCGGAACTTGACGGGCAGACAGCAAAGATTCGGGCGACGGTAAGGTTCCAACAGGCCGGTAATTATAAGATCGCCTGTGTGCTTACCGAAAATGATATTCAGAAAACTAACAATGAAACGCTACCCGTTTTCAACCATGTTCTGCGGGCGGCACTTACGAATATGGAAGGTGATCCGATCGCTCCTGCCGTTGCGGAAGCCGGTGAGCGCAGTTTCGATTTCGAGGTCTCCCTGAATAACGGCTGGGATTCTCAGAATTGCGAATTTGTTATTTACGTGTTCAAGGAAGAGGAGGACGCTGCCTTTATTGTCAATAACGGGGCCGTATGTCCCGTCGGCGGGAAAGTCGATTATAAATATGAGTCCGTCGAATAGTTGCGGTTGTATATAGAGAAAACAGAAAAGCCGGGATATTCTCGGCTTTTCTGTTGCGATGCTCTTTCGCATTCCGGATACATGTAAAAAATCCTCGACCGTATGGCCGAGGATATAATCGCTGCTTTAGTGTAAGCGGTGTTATTTGAGGTCCTTGGCTTTGAGGCGGACGATTTTTCCATCCCGGACAACGACCAATTCGCCATCTTCTTTTTTGACTTTTTCAATCAAACGCTTACGGGCAAGCAAAATTCCGGCGTTGATTTTCTCCTGCATCTGCTTGATCTCAATTTCGCTCATAATCTGCAATCGTTTTATAGGATAACGTATCTTCGATATGGGTTGTTATGTCTTTTCCTCCCAATGCGATGATTCTGATCTGCTCGTCAGCCGAACTGTTGTCGTAGATCGCCCAATAGTTGCAAAGGGGAATATAAAGAGCGGTCAAATTCTTTATCCCATTGGCATAGCGGCGACGAATCACATCCGAAGGAATATTGTGGCCTCCCTCTCGCACACGGGTCGCGACGCGTTCGATAGCCTGTTCGGGGGTCGGCAACCAAAAATAGAGCAGCGTCACGAAGTAACCTTTTGCTTGTGCCCGTTCTATGAACTTTACATAAGAACGCGTGGACAATGTCGTTTCAAAAGCAAAATCCGACCCTTCGGACAGCAGGTCGTCCATCCGTTGAAGCATCAATCGTCCTGCTTCGATCGCCACGCTTTCCGGGTTGAACGGCGACAGGCCTTTCGCTATTTCATCCGCATTGACGAACTCCTTGCAGCCGAGCATTTCGGGTAGTACGGTATAGGACGCAGTCGTTTTTCCTGCACCGTTGCAGCCCGCTATGATATATAGTTTTGGCATATCGTATGGACAAAGATAGCTAATTTTACGATTACAGGCTGTTTTACTGTGATAAAATAAGACGAATCAGCCCCAAAGGTCAATTTAGGCCTTCTGTCAAAGTTTGTTCGTTGGTCGTTCTATGAATTGTTTCGGATATTGCTCGTTGGAGCCATCCGGTGGGAAACGAAACTCTTTCTGCTTGTCCTCTAACGATGTATCGCCGAATATAACTGTATCGCTTTTAATATGGGCTTCGAAAAGATTGAGGTATGGTTCATCTGTGAATCCAGGCCATTTTTGTAGGTCCTGTCAGCTTTTTTGAATGGCTTTGATTTTCATTTACTTGCGTGTTGTGCAAGCAATCGAGGGTAGCAGATTCGGGGTACAACAATACAGCACAAACAGCTTTTCAACCCCTTTTTTCGCTGTGCAGAAACAAAAAAGCCAGCAGTTACATTTCTGTAAGTCGCTGGCTTTCTGAGCCGAAACCGAGATTTGAACTCGGGACCCCTTCATTACGAGTGAAGTGCTCTACCGCTGAGCTATTTCGGCAATAGGGAGTTTTGTGAAACCCTTTCGGGATGCAAATATCGGAAAATTTTTTGAATAAAATCAAATGGTAAGGACTATTTCTTGGAAAAAGTGCGATTTTTTCTCTCATTCTTGCTATCTTCGCCCCGAAAATTTCGTATCGCCATGGTTTCGGAGGTCGTACGGACCGGAATCCGAATCCTCGGGAAGATAAAAAATTACGAGGAGTTAATCCGCTAATAAACAAAACCGTCATGCAAGATAAGGCTACGCTCAATCCTACTCCGGATCAGACATTCGAGATCGTTGGTCAGGGGGCGTATGATTTTGTACGGGTTCTGACCCATTCCAAACAGTTGCAGCGCCAGGGGCGGGTCGAAGAGGCCTGCAACGAACGCTTTCACGCCTTTCAGCGCATTTCCGAATTATTGCCCGAAGACGAGGAGGTGATTCTCGAATGGGAGGATCCCAATACGCGTGCGGCGCTCGAGGTGATTCACGCTTCGGCGATCGACCATTTCCTGATCAACGATTTCGAAATGTCTACCGCCATGCTCGAATTGCTTCTCGAACTGGATCCCGAAGACCATCTGGAGGCAATTATCCTGTTGGCGTTCAATTACCTGGCAATGGAGGAGTACGAACTTTTCGACGAGGTGAGCAACGATATTTCCGATAAATACGCCTGCAAGGAGGTGCTGACCATGTGGGCGGCTTTTCGGCGCAGCGGCCGTATTCCCGAGGGCGATGCGATCCGTTTCAGGACCCGATTCGCACCCTATTTTGCCGAATTTACCGCCGACGAACATCCTGCCGACGGGCAGTACCTGGAGGATATCGAGAGCGAGCGCCCTTCGGTGCAGGCCCAGGCTCGTGAGCTGTGGCTCCGCACTGAAAATCTCTGGACGCTTTTTCCCGATTTTATTGCGGCGCTTCGAAGGTAGCCCCTCCCGATTTTCTCCGGGGCGAAGTTGCCGGCAAGGGCATATATGCCGTCTATCGTGCGAGTTGTTATGAGAGGAGGGCGATTTGCGAGGGGATTTCCCCGATTTTACGAATCCGACCGGCGTAGTTCGTCACTCCTTTGTCCGGTGTGTGCGAGCCTTCCGGATCTTTTTGCAAGAGATCGAATCGAAGTTTTCGCCCGATCGGAAGCCGATGAATATCGGGGTAATTAAAATGTGTATTTGTAAAAAAGAAACACCGGACTTCATAGTCCGGTGCCTTGTTTCTTATCCGATCGTATCGACCAGTTTGTAGAGCTTGTCGCCCCGGCGGATGAGTTGGACGGTTTTGACCGAGCAGGTCGTTCCCTGGAGTACTGTTTGCACGGGGTGCTCGTCCACGAAGATTTCGTCCCCGT
>OLXX01000695.1_pt1 | contig 11102 bp, 13 predicted proteins | sample 1644211 | NCBI WGS metagenome assembly OLXX01 (sample SAMEA103958145, study PRJEB25191) | human gut metagenome | biome: human-associated habitat [ENVO:00009003]; feature: intestine environment [ENVO:2100002]; material: feces | place: Germany | collected 2013/2015 | reverse complement strand
CCCGATACCGGATCCCACTGTTACAGAGCAACCTGTGGATCCAGCTCAACCACAGCCGCCGGCAGAAGGCGCCACACAACAAGATGCCTCCGCCCAGCCCCCTGCGACATCCAGCAGCCGGATCCCCACTGGGGCGGTCATCCTGTTTCTTGGCGGCCTGATCTGTGCAGTAGGCGGTCTGATCGCACTCCACATTGCCAAACGGCGCGAGCAGGCATCTTACGATGAGTGGGATGATGAAGAGGAATAACAAATCGGTCTGACCAAGCAGGATTTCCATGAGAGAAGGTGAAGAAATCGAAACTGCGACCAATCTCTCTGCGGGACACCAATGCGTTTGTCCTGTCCCACCACCGGCACAGCGGCCAGGTGCGTGGCTGTAAGTTCTGCGTCGCTGTTGTAGATGACTTGGAGGTCATTCATGGCGTTGCAATCGTTGGGCGCCCTGTTGCCCGCCAACTGGACGACGGAAAAACGGCAGAAGTGACCCGCCTGTGTACTGATGGCATTGCCAATGGGTGCAGCTTTCTTTACAGTCGCTGCGCCCAGATTGCGAAGCTGATGGGCTATCAAAACCTGATTACCTACACTCTGGCCAGTGAAAACGGCGCCAGCCTGCGGGCCGCTGGCTGGGAATGCGCTCCGGGGCTGCGAGGCGGCGGGAACTGGAATGTACCAGGGCGTCCCAGAGCCGACAGCCGCAATACCGGTCCAAAACGGCTTTATTACAAAGAATTGAGGTGATGAAGGTTTTTATCTCATCATAACCTGATGGAGTTTCCCCTCGCAGACAGGCGGACAAGGCATCTCTTTTCCGGTAGGATATCAGGTGTAAATGCCCGAAACCGTCTCCCAGACCGAGATAGAATCTCCCAGACTGAAATAAGGCGCAAAAAGACGGATTTTCGCATAAAATAACACTTTTCTATTGACTTTTACACATTTTCTCGCTATAATTCAAACATAGCAAGACACTGTGCCAAGGCTTTCGATGCGTCCGGGCGCCTGGGCGTCAGACCCGCCGGAATGGGTGCGGGGAATCGTTACGGGAGCGTTGTCCTACGATCCCATAAAGCGCAGGTCTTGTCCTAAAAAATTGTGGCCGGAAGGCCGCTGAAATACAGTGCAGAGTCGATGGCTGGATGAGACACCACTATTCCAGCGCTTGGCTCTGCATTGTCTTTTTTCAGCGGCCTTCCGGCTTTTTTCCTTTTTTACGCATAAAACAGCTTAGATACAGGGTGATAATACCTGCTGATTTGACAAGAATGAAGGAGGTTTCCTGCCATGAAAAAGAAGAAAAGGCGTAATAGATCCAGCCACCTGCCAGGCGCCGGCCAGCTGCGCTGCCACTGTGGCAGTCATGTTGTGCTCCGCAGCGCTGAGGGACTTTGCAAAACGCACAGGGATGGAGCAATGGCCTATGTCTGCGCCAGGTACCCTGCCTGTGACTCCTATGTCATGGCGTATCCAGACACGTTGCAGCCCATGGGCAGCCTTGCCGATCCGCCGCTGCGGAAGCTTCGCTACGAGGCCCATCAGCAGTTTAAGCGGATCTACAACTCCGGGATCATGAGCAAGAAAGATACATATCGGTGGCTGAGCCGTCTTTTGAATGTCCCTATGTCCCAGGCACATATCGGATATTTGGGGCTGTATTACTGTCAGCTCGTTATCGATGAGTGTCAGAAGCTTCTCGACAATCACGCAATGGCCCGATATGGGCAGGGAGAAATATCAGGAGGTGGATGTGATGCTGGAACTCACCAGAGAGCAGCGAGTTAAAGTTGAGGAGAATATCAATCTGGTCGGCAAGGTGATCCATGACTGTGTGCATAGACTGGATCCAGGCTGTATCTACGACTACGAGGATCTCTACCAGATCGGGTGCATCGGCCTGTGCAAGGCCGCACAGACGGATAAAGCCGGACACAGCAGTGCCTTTTCCACCTATGCCTATCGGCTCATTCGCAATGAGATCTATACCCAGCTGGAGTATGCCACCCGACGTGGCAGGGAACTGGCCACTGACCCGGGAGAGCTCCCCTGCATCACGCTGGAGGACGATGCCCTGGAAGAGAGAGAAGCCTGCATCTCCCTTATGGAACTGCTGGACCGAACTGAGGCCGGCGCCAGCGGGTCTACTGCAAAGGGCTGTCAGGCGATCCGTCTGCTGGCGGAGGGGTACAGCAATCGGGAGATCGGCGAACTGTTTGGTGTGCCTGTCAACCACATTACCGCATGGGTAGCTAAGGCGAGAAAAGCAGCTGTTAAGATGGCACGAGTACACGAGATGGCATAGAATCAAGGAGCACAGAGCACAGTGGAATGGCTAAATGCTATCCCACTGTGCTCCAAAAGGTTAAGACTGTTACCGGGTCCTTTGACCAGGGTATATTTGTCGGGCCTTCCTGTATTCAACCCAGCTTAAATGCTGACCACAGCGGTCGCAGAAAGACATGAATTCACGCTCTACCGTCATATGGCACCTTGGGCAAACATAATAGGCACTTCCGTCTGAAAAGATCATCACCTCTGTGATTGGCATCTGTAAACGATAGCCAGAAAGCATCTTTAACATATTCCAAAACAGCGATGGATAAAATATAGGTGGCTGCTGTATATGTTTCACGTTTCATTCCCCCCTCATATTATTTAACCGGTGTGCACCGCGACTAAGTCTCTATCGATTGAGGTTACATAAATGAGGATAGGGACCTTGCGGCCTTTGGCTATAGACGATCACTTATCAGCGCGCCTCACACCAGACCTCCCGTTCGTCCTGAAGTCGTAGATCTTCACGGAACGCTTTGAGTAAAGCCAGCATTAAGTCGGAGAACTCCTTATCACTCAGTTCTAAAGCAAGCGACAGATCCAAAATAGTGAGAAATGTAGGCATGTGTTCATGGCACTCTATTTGTTGGATGCAATTTCGGCTGCGTCCCATAAGGTTGGCGAGAATTGTCTGAGACTTGTTTTGCATCTTCCTTTTGCTATAAAGCATCTGATCCAGAACCTGAGTCATATTGGGATACTCTGTGCATGTGTTATCTATTTTTGGCATAACGACACCTCCTCGATAGGAGAATATCGCAACGATTAAAAATCGTCTGCCAATACGAATTGGCATTTGAGAAAATGTCAAATCTTCTGATTGCCCATCAGTGCTGTCTCCCGTGATTCCCCATCCCTTTTCTGCAGAAGTGTCTACTCCTGAGACAGGCTGTCCTCAGAAAACAAAACGTTCTCAGGCATTTCTGATGACATGCAGCCAATGTCTTGTGACAGTACGCGATATGATAAAATTGCCAATAATTGCGCATTGCTTGGCTTACATGACAACTCCCGGCCTATTGTCCGTTCCAGAAGGGCATGGCGCTGCTTCCAAATGATTTGCCCTACTGTCCGGATATTTCGCTCTACTGCCTGCCAACTAGTTTTATATTGTCTTGCAACATCTGGATAAACCAATTTCGTAACCAATGATAGTCGTTTCGGCTGGTCTACGCACAGCCATACCGCAAAGGAGGTTTGGAAAAAACCTATATAATTTGGGGTAACCCCTAAGCTGTACAGCAATTCATAAACCTTACTTATAAAGACAATCCTATGGTAAAGACACAAGGTTTTTATCCCCCCTCTTTTGCAATTCTCTATCTGTAAGATAGGCGTTCTGGTATGCCTTCCAAAATTCAGTAGATTCTTCTTCGCTGAATGCAAGTGCTCTCATTATCTCGAATAGGGTGTTAATTTGTGGTAGATGTTCATGACATTCCATTTGCTGTATGCAGTTGCGAGAAAGACCGGTCCGTTCTGCCAAATCGTCTTGAGAAATCTTCATACGCTTTCTCCGCGCATAAAGCGCTTCTTCCAACAGATGAGTCATGTGGGGATAGTGCCTGCAGGCAACATGCAGCTTTAGCAATTTTTACACCTCCTCTAAGAGAAGAATATAATAATTAGAGGGAAATTACCGCCAACCTGAATTGGCATTTTGAAAAATGTCGATTTCTGTTGGTATACAATCATTTTACGCAAAAGAATTTTATGCTTTTTGCACTTATAACAATGATTTCAGACATAATAAATCTCCCCGGGCGTTCATAAAAAGGCCGGGGAGATATTTATCATGGGTGCACAACGAAACCTGCGGGGTTTTTCTAGATTAGGCCTTTCTTGGAAACAGATTCAAGTTGCAATTTTTGACCTGATAAATAGATAACCTGTAATGGAACAGGACCCTCAAGGACAACCATATAGATATTTCTGGTGTCGGGTCCACTGAAGTTTCCGGTGTGGGGTATCGGTTTGCCAATGCCTCGGCGCAGTTCAGACACATATTCTTCTTTTTTGGATAATAGGGCCCTTTCGAAAAAAAGAGCCCTTGAGGGGCAAAACAGGTCCGCAGTAAACAAACCGTTTTGCCCTCTCAAAGGGGGGCTTCTCATCACAGGAGATGTAATCAGGTGTTATTGGAACGGAGCATGGCGGAATGTGAAGGGGCCATAGACGTAGCTACCGTCAATAGGGCGTGTTATCGGACTCTGAATCGTTCAACCACGCGCTTGACTAACTTATTCTCAATTCGGCTCCTGAGAATTGGATCAATGCACCGGTGGGCCTGGCCGTACTCATCGTAGTACAATCGCATAGAGTTTGTGGTAATGAAGCCGTCAAAATGGCGGAGAACCTCTGCAAGCGCATCTGGATCTCCTTGAGTTGCAGCACAAATGGTGTCGAAATCAAGAAGTTTCCTCCTTACAGATTTTTTCTGTCCCATGAGCTCAACCTCCCATCTTCCTCCTCAGTTCTTTTAAGAGTTCTGTTCGTTCTTTCTGAATCTTGGATCTGGACAAGCCCAACAACGATGCAATCTCTCTGTCTTTGAACTCAAGTGAGTAATAGAGAAGCAGGATTGTATACTCAGTATTACCAAAAGTCAGAAGGCTCTCAACTAGACGATCATTTTGAATAGGTACATAGTATCCAAGGATCTGAAAAACATACTGCTCAGATGGATCAGAGTCTGGGCTAGCAAGATTATTCAGAACAACATCTGGCAACTCAGAAAAGGTAGTTTCCTTGGCAGACCAAGCAGACAATTCCCGGAAATAGTCGCTTCGCTCTCCACAGATAACTTTCATGGCAAATGCTTCGAACTGGCACTGGTTCCTCCTCTGGTCGGATGGTGAAAACTCCATGGTTTCACCTCCTCCCATACCCGCAAAGGCGGTTTTTTTGCCCCTCTTCACTCCTTTCCCCGTTAGAGAGCAACGCTTTTGCCACAGATTTAGAAAAAATTTTGCCGTACAGCAAGGAAACCCTTGTTGTACGGCAAAATAGTGACCTATTTATCTGAACAGAGTTGTTAAGAGGAAAATTCTGTGTTCTGCAAATGTTGTTGAGTACCAAATCAATGAATAGATAAGCCTGAGGAATAATGGGCTTATTCAGTCCAATTTTGCATAAAATTATCCCCTTGTGCAAAATAGCATTTTCAGAAAAAGAATTAGCCGTAATGTTTTGAGGGCAACACAGATGCTCTGTCTGTCATTTCAGGCAGCCTCCCTTCTATCCACGGCGATAGGTTCCTCCTGAGTAGATATTCCCCTCTACACTTCCTCGCACCCAGAAAAGGGTGAGACAATAGCAGTGTAGTTAAAGGAAAAGAATTTTCCATTCTCTTTGTGACCATTTATCGTATATGGTCATTATATTATTTTGAGAAGAAATTGTCCACAGAAAACAGACAAAACCTGCGAATAAATTGCAAAAAAAGCTCCTAATTAATCTGTATACACAGGAGAAAAAAGGCCCGTGAGAAAGGGCCCATTGTAGAGGAAATGAAAATAGTGAATAATCAAAATTTAAATATAGTGCGATATTTGATAAAGCCTTCTCCTTTCGCTTTTTTGTAGACACAACTCCTACAGCATCTTGGTATAGACCATCGATTCACCGCCCACTCCATTGAAGCAGGGCGAGGAATTCCGGCAGCTCTGTTATTCCTCCGGCCTATGTGTTTCTCCTTGTTTGATCCCTTTGTATACAGTAGCATTCTGCGTCGATCTAAACTGGTCCGCTTACTGAAAGAATTTATCATCCGAAGTAACTGCATAGCTTTTTTGGTCATTTTAGAGTGGACAATCTTGAAGCTTCATATTATAATGACCAATATATCGTATCAGTCATATTGAGGAGAGTTGCTTGTGGTGAGATTACTCTGTAAATACAGGGAGAAGATACTCTAACTTACAGATATTTATAAAAGGCATTATGAGTATGATCAGCCCGCCCTAGGCTTTGTCAGCCTTTTGGCCGTCCTTTTAGGAAGTGGCGGTCCCCCGCTATAAGGGTTCTGTAGGTGATAATTGTTTAGATAGAAGCAATCGCAGGGAACTGTTGGCGATCTATAGATACGACCAATTCATATGGAGACACAGAGATGAAACAGACATTATATGAGTACTGCATTCAACACGCGAAAACTAGCTTGCTGGAAGAATGGGACATGGAGAGGAATGCTCCGGCCGCTCCTTGGACCGTAACTTCAGGTTCCAGCAAAAAAGTCTGGTGGAAATGCAAGAAGGGACACCGCTGGATGGCAGATACATACTCAAGAGCAAAACTGGGCTCCCGATGTCCAGTGTGCAGCGGGCACAGACTGCTGGCAGGAGTGAATGACCTAGCGACAGTAAACCCACCACTTGCCGCCCAATGGCATCCATTCAAAAATGATGGATTAACCCCAGATCAAATCATGGGATATAGCCATCGAGCTGTTTGGTGGCTGTGCAATAAAGGCCATACATGGAGAGCATCCATACATTCACGTAGCAGAGGCACTGGTTGTCCAGTCTGTGCTGGACGTAGTATTTTGAAAGGGGAAAATGACCTGGCAACACAGATGCCGCTACTATCGGCCCAGTGGCATCCATCAAAAAACGGGAGTCTCACCCCTGAGAATGTGGCGTGCGGGAGTAGCCGAAGAGTCTGGTGGCAGTGCTCCAAAGGGCATGAATGGGAAGCATCTATATCTTCTCGAGCGCGTGGTGGCACTGGTTGTCCGGTATGTATAGGGAAGCGAGTACTGTCTGGAGAAAATGATCTGGCTACTGTTTTTCCGGAAATAGCTTCCCAGTGGGATCGGGAAAAAAATGAAGCGGTGTCCCCGGCGCAGGTATCCCCCTACTCCAATCGACGGGTGTGGTGGCGATGTGACCTGGGACACTCCTATCGGGCTGCGGTAGGATCCCGAACGAACGGAGGGAGTGGCTGTCCATACTGTGCAGGGGTCAAGGTTCTCCAAGGATTCAATGATTTATCTGCTATAGAGCCAAAGGTGGCTGCACAATGGCACCCTACGCTGAATGGGACATTAATGCCTTCTATGGTAACTACCGGAAGCAGAAAAAAAGTATGGTGGGAATGCGATCTAGGACATGTTTGGCAGGCAGTTATCAGCTCTAGAACAGGAACTCAAAGGAGTGGCTGTCCAGTGTGTGCCGGTCGGGTGAAGCAGCGTCATCTTACACGACATATATAAGGGGTTCCTACCTTTTGCAACCTCAATCAACCATAGACAGATTGCCTGCTGGCCGATGGAAGAACAGCAAGTGCCAGTTTCCAAGTTAAACAGATCAGGTGCTAAGAAGGGAAGCCCCAAGTTTCGCCCCTTAGCAGATAGTCATTTGCTTTGCAGACTGCAATTTTGGTGTACAGGATTAAAGTCATGGATGGCAGCCTTCGCTGGAAGGGAATTAAGTGACACAAGTTATTTGGGGCTCTTGACAAACCACGTCGGTTAGCATATGCTAACTTCCAGAGAGTGACACTCTGCATCGACCCTGAATTAGCAGGCACAAAACTTGTCCCGACAGACAATGGACAGGAGGGATATAGGGATGGGGGTGATGGTATTTTGGGGGTTGCTCGCCCCTTTTTGGGGCACCTCTCTTGGAGCTGCCTGTGTATTCTTCCTAAAGGCGGGCTTTGGGGGGAGCAGGTGCAGCTGGGGCTCACTGACTTCGCCTCCGGTGTCATGGTGGCCGCGTCCATCTGGAGCCTGCTGATCCCCGCTATGGAGCAGTCTGCCGGCGGTCACCGGCTTTTGGGCCGGTATACTCTTACTTTTGGGGCTGGACCACCTGATTCCACACCTCCACCAGCGAAGCCAACAGGCGGAGGGCCCCCGCACCCAGCTGCGACGCTCCGCTATGATAGTACTTGCCGTCACTCTCCACAACATCCTGGAGGGAATGGCGGTGGAGGTGGTCTATGCAGGCCTTCTGGCTGGAGGGGGACAGATCTCCGCTATGGACGCTCTGGTTCTATCCCTGGGTGTCGCCATCCAGAACTTCCCCGAGGGGGCCATCATCTCTATGACCTTGCGGGCAGAGGGGATGGGCAAGGCCCGGGCCTCTGTGGGCGGTGTCATCTCCGGCGTAGTGGAGCCGGTGGGGGCGCTGCTGACCATCCTGGCTGCCGGGCTGGTGGTTCCAGCACTGCCCTATCTGTTGAGCTTTGCAGCCAGCGCTGTGCTCTATGTGGTAGTGGAGAAGCTAATCCCAGAGATGTCCCAAGGGAAGCACTCCGATGTAGGGGCGTTGACCTTTTCCGTGAGATTCACTCTGATGATGGCGCTGGATGTGGCGCTTGCTTGAGTGGGGTAGCCAGAAGTTCTGGAGTTTTTTTATATCCGATAGTTAGTCTTATCTAACTTATTTGAACAGGCAGGAGGAACAGACGATGTGGATGTACACAGTTCAGGTTAACGGCATGATGTGCAGCATGCGCGAAAGCCATGTGAACAACGCGGTGAGGGAAGTCCTTCCAGTAAAGAAGGTCAACTCATCTCAGCGCAAAAAGGAGACCACTGTGGTCACGGAGGTGGAGTTGGACGAGGAAGCTCTGCGCTCGGCTATTTCCGCCACCGGCTATGAAGTAGGGGAGATTCGAAAGAAGTCCTGGAAGAAGGGGCTGTTCAGCCGGTAAATAGCTGGGATACAGACAGCCGGAAAGGAGGCCGAATTTTGCTGGCAGAATTTCTTGCGGACCGGGGGGCCTGGACACAGGTGATGCTCGGCGCCCGGGCCTGCCTGTTCTCTCTGGATGAGGGGGCCCATCTGCCTCTCCAACTGGAGCCCCTGCGCTTTGAGGCTTTATTCTGCCTGTCCGGGGCGGTGATCCTGACCCGGCGGGACGGCACGGCTCTGACGGTGTCCGCCCGGCAGGTGCTGCTTGTCACCAACCTCTCCAGCGTGACGGATGCTCGAATGGAGGCCCCTTTGGTGGGCGTCCTGGTAGCGGTAGACGCCCGGGGCGCCCGGGAGAGCCTGCAAACCATTTGTGATCTGCTGGGTGGTCTGATCCTGGATACGGGGCGAGTGCGGCGCTGGATGGCCAGCCAGGGCGGCTGCGCCGTAGAGGGGCCCACTGATTGGAGCCGGGCGGCCTTTGCCAACCTATACCGCCTGCCCCAGAGCGAGCGGGGGCGCTGGTGTGTATGGAAGTCTGTGGAGCTGCTCTATCTGCTCTGCAATCCGAAGGGACAGGAGGATGCGGCTCCGGCATTGGAGCGAGAGGTGGTGCGGAGATTGGCTGAGATCCGCCGGTACATGGAGGAGCATCTGGACGAGCCCCTGACCATCCCGCCCCTGAGTCGTCAGGCCTGTCTCTCCACCACCACATTCAAAGAGGGGTTCCGCCGCCTGTACGGCCTGCCTGTCCACACCTGGCTGCGGCAGCGGCGGATGGAGCGGGCGGCGGAGCTGCTGCGGGGTGCCTCCCTCAGCGTTCTGGGAGTAGCCCAATCGGTGGGATATAGCAGCGCCAGTCAGTTCTCTGCCGCATTTCGCCGGCAGTATGGCATGACGCCGGCCATGTATCGGAAAATGTCCGAACTGGCTTAAACCTGTCCGATTTGGTGATACACGGAGTTCTTCCTCTGCTATAATGTCAAAATATACGAAGGGTCGGGTTTGTTCCCGGATAGGAGGCGCGCTCATGAAACAACACCGTTTCTGGGCTTGGGGCGCCGTGATCTGCATGGTCATGGTGATGATCACAGGCTACAAACACAAATAAGTACTTAGCAGAAAGGGAGAATCCTTATGATGAAACACTATGTCAGGCTGGCCTGCTTTGTAGGGGGGGCTCTGTTTGGATCTGCCGGTGTGAAGCTGCTTGCCAGCAAGGACGCCAAGAAGGCCTATACCCACATCACTGCCGCAGGTCTGCGGATGAAAGACAGCGTAATGGAGACCGTTACCTCCGTCCAGGAAAACGCCGCCGACATTCTAGCCGCTGCCAAGGATATCAACGAGGCCCGTGCCGCCCAGGAAACCGAGGCTCAGGTGGAATGACAGGAAGCTTGAAAGACTGCGGAAGGGAGCCGTTTTCCGGCTCCCTTTTTCCATGAGGAGAGGTTTACTATGAAAGCAACCGTTGTACATGAGAGCCGGGGCCGGATGCGTCTGCGGCTTCGGCAGAAAACTATGACCCTCCACCAGGCTGACCTGCTGGAAATCTGGCTGAAGGGCCAGCCATGGGCAAAAGAGGCCGTAGTCCATGAGCGCACCGGTTGTGTGATTGTGACCTATACGGGGAATCGGGAGACGGTGCTGGCCGCCCTCAGTGCCTTTACCTGGGCTGGGGCAGAATCGTCCGTTACCCTGCCCAGCCACAGCAGTCGGGAGCTGAATCGGGTGTTTCAGGAAAAGCTGGTGGGCAAGGTGGCCATGAAGGCGGCTGCCGCTCTGTTCCTGCCCACGCCACTGCGGGTGGCCCGGGTGGTCTGGCACATGGTGCCATTCCTCCGCAAGGGGCTTCGATGCTTGGGGCAGTGGAAAATCAAGGTGGAGCTTCTGGACGCCTTGTCCATTGGCATCTCTGCCTGGCGGAAAGATTTCGGCACCGCTGCCGCCGTCATGTTCCTGCTGGAGCTTGGAGAACTGCTGGAGGACTGGACGAGGAAGAAGTCCGTGGCCGACTTGGCGGAGAGCCTGTCCCTGCATGTGGACCGGGTATGGCTGAAAACAGAGGCCGGCGAGGTGCTCACCCCTATCGGCCGGATCCAGCCCGGCGACCGAGTGGTGGTTCGT
>OLXX01000692.1_pt1 | contig 11178 bp, 9 predicted proteins | sample 1644211 | NCBI WGS metagenome assembly OLXX01 (sample SAMEA103958145, study PRJEB25191) | human gut metagenome | biome: human-associated habitat [ENVO:00009003]; feature: intestine environment [ENVO:2100002]; material: feces | place: Germany | collected 2013/2015 | reverse complement strand
TGATTACCTTTTTCTGGCTGTATAAGAGTCCTAACTCCAAGTCCATATCCATAACCAGCATTATATGTATCTTGAAAATCCATAAGCTGATCAGTATTCAATCCATTACAACGCATTAAATCAATCGTCTTTCTTCCTAAAATGGTACGATTTCGGAAGAGCCCTCCATTTGCTAGCATCTCCAGCAAGTTTCCATAATCATTTACGGTTGAAAATAGTCGTGCCCATCCACGCTGGTTTTCTTCACCTGGCAAATGCTTTTTATCAAACCAGGACGGCCCGGGGCTCAATAACCCATTCTCATCTTTCTGATACAACTTTACTAGGCGTTCTGAAATATCGCCAAAGAAATGGGAACCTGTACTACGCATTTCTAAAGGTTCGAAAAGAAGCGATTTAAAGACATCATCAATGGATTTTTCACAGATTACTTCAATGAGACCTGCTACCAATTCACTGGAAAACCCGTACAGCCAATGAGTTCCAGGTTCGAATGCTTGGATAGCCTTCGACATTGCCTTTATCTCTTCCTGTAAGGTATAATGCCCTTTCTCCCACAGGGGTTGCATATTTTCTTGCATGCTGGCGAGGGTTAAATCCTCAGTGGACACATCGGAATTACAGTATGGTAGCCCACACTTCATTGAAAGTACATCTTGTATGGTAAGTGGACGGTCAGTCTCTTTAATGGTGACACTTCCGTTGGGGTGGAGAACATATTTTTTGCAGTGCCTCCATTCGGGAAGATATTGCCAAAGAGGGTCTGACAAAAGGAACTTACCCTGCTCATATAAAATCATAGCTGTGGTGTAGAGAGGTATTTTTGAAAGTGAGGCCTGCCGAAAGACCGAATGACGGCTTATCTTTGTTTGGGCCTCACAATCTGCATAGCCAAAGTAGCCTTCATAGATGACGTTTCCTCTTTGCCTAACTTCCAGTCCACATCCTGGAAGTCCTTTATCGACAAACCCTTGCAAAAGAAGATCAAGTTCACGAATCGTTGACATTGTCGATACACCTCGCTTTTCATTGTGATTTCATCATCAATAAATTGGTTTCCGTTTCAGAGGAAGCCATTCCTCTAACGCCTTTTTAAAATAAATATCCCAGAACTTCCACTCATGTCCCAAGCCGGGTGCTTCCTCATAGTGAAAAGGGAGCCCAGCGCGTTGAAGCGCATCACGCTCGCGCCGAACAGTATTGCGAATAAAATCATTTTCTCCAACAGCTATATAAAGACTTGGTAGTATATGAGGTGTCTGGCACAGCTGTGTTGCCAACTTGAAAAGATGGTCTGGTCCCACTGCATTTCTGTTTGGATAACCAAATGCATGACGCAGCCTGGGCATGGGGACTTCCTTCATCTGCTGGGAATAATTGAATTCATCTACCATGCAGCCAATACCACCAGAAAGGTTAACTGCAGCAGAAAAAAAGTCGGGTTTTCTCAATGCAAATGAAAGAGCACCATTCCCTCCCATTGCAAAGCCCACTACAAAATTATCTTCTCGCAAAGGAGAAGACGCGAACAAAGCTTGAACAACGCGAGGAAGCTCCTCTGTGAAAAACTGAAAAAAGGGAAATCCATATGCTGTATCGATATAAAAACTATCGCAAGCCTGCGCACACACAATCATCACGCAATTCTCTACAGCATATCGTTCTATATTTGTAAAGCGGAAAGGGAGGGTATCGTCGTCACTGCCGCCATGCAAAAGATAAATCGTTTGAAAGGTCATACCGGACGAATAAGGAAACGTTTCTCCAAACTGACCATCTTTTGCGGTTACTTGATAGGAGAGACGCTCTGATGGATACGCAACAGTAATATTGATAGAAAGACTTAAGATTTCTGAACGGTAAGTGTAACGAAGTAGTCCCATAGTATTCACCCCATTTCTTATGCAACTTGAAAATCGCTTATTTAAAAATCAGTTGCGCAAATTCCTTTAAGCAATGACGCCATACGGTCCACTCATGATAGCCAGGATACCGTGAGAAGGTATATTGAATCCCTTTCTCGTTAAACGAAGAGAAGTCTCGTGATAAACTGGTTAAAATTCTTTCTTCTTGGTCGCCACAACCAAAGTAGAACAATTTAATCTTTTCGTTAAACTGAGTTGGATTAGCAAAATTCTGATAATAATCGAAGTCGCAGTACCACCGGCGGTCCAAAGCACCACTAAAAATCCCCACATAAGGAAAAAATCCCAGGTGCCTCATGGTGGTCATCAAAGTCTGATAGCTTCCCATAGATAGGCCGGCCATCGCTCGATTCTCATTTCCAGATTTTACACGAAATTTGCGTTCAATAAATGGGATACAGTCCTGCATAAGCATCGTATCAAAGTCACCTGCTAAAAATTCTTCATGTTTTAAGAAGTTCACACAGTAAAGGCTATTCATGACAACCAGCATGGGGGAGCATTTATTATCTGCAATCAAGTTATCAAGGATATAATTCATTTTACCTTGCCAAAGCCAAGAGGTTTCATCTTCCCCTCCGCCATGCTGTAGATAGAGAACAGGGTACATGTTCTCCCCTTCTTCATACCCAGGGGGTGTATATACCCAACAATTTCTGGTCCGTCCTGTAACAGTAGAGAAATAATGCTCCATTCTTATTTCGCCGTGGGGAACAGGTTTCAGCGAATAAAAATCGCTCTGTTCGGGCATATTGAAGAAATTCACTGCCCGATGCATACCATATCCAATAGGTGCCTGCGGATTTAATACGCTGGTGCCATCTACCCAGTACTCATGGTAATGAAAGCCCTCCGGAATTCCTGACACAGTAACATGCCAGTATCCATCCGCATCGCGCTGCATGTGATGCTTTTTGCTGGTCATTGCCAGTCCATCGAAACCAGAGACTGCAACATCTTTGGCTGTTGGAGCATAAAAACAAAAATGAACGTCCCCATTTTCCAGTAACTCTACACCCGGATAATCCCACACATGTTTAGGACCAAAGCCATTTTCGCCTTGCATGAGATTCATTTTTAAATGGACAGCATCAAAAAACAAAGCATCTGAATGCATGCATTCGTTATCACTGTATCTATATGACATCTGTAAACTCCTTTTTATTAATCAAAATAACCAGGTTGGCTGTTCAAAAAGGCAAAAATCCTAGAGATCCATCTTTGTTCCGATAAAAATGTTTAACATAATCCCAAGCCAAAGCCGTATCCATTTCAGCAATATCATGGCCTTTGTCATGCATAATCACATAGTTGTACAGATTAAGCGGAACAGGATCTTGTGAGTAAAAGCGGTTAACTTCATACCAATGGTTCGGGTGCCTTTCCGATGGAGTGAGTAGATCGATTTCTTCTCCTGGAACACCACATGAAAGGGAATCTGGTTCTTCGGAGGAGGGTGTGGCAGCTATGTGAATGTTATTGTACATTTTCCAAAAATCATATTGATGCTGCTGCGAACAGCCGGCTACAATCGGGTATGAGATTTCTCGAGAGCCATAGGTGTACCACACCGGCATACGGTAGTCATATTGTTTTTTTCGTTCCATACCGAGAACAAATGGCTTTACATCTTTCCAGTTAACATCGGAAACTCCACACCGCACACCCGGCCAGTTTGAATCTATATGGCAAAGTGCCGCCACTTTATTTGGATAGGCTAAGGCAAACGCTTGGGCCATAGCAGCACCATTGGAAAACCCAGAGACATAAACTCGTTTTCTATCCACTGGATAATAAGTTGCCACATAGTCTAACAGCTCTGAAAGAAACGTTAGGTCATCTTCCCCTTCAGCAGACAAGTCATTATTCCAAAAGCACCGATTTGTTGCCCAAGGATAAACGGTAATAAATTGTTCGCGCTCTCCTATCTTGTGAAACCGACTCATAACCGCCGCTTCTTCTGGATTATCAGAACCCCCATGAAGAAATATCACAACCGGCATCTTGGCCTTGCCATTCTCCGGACAATGTAAAAACCAGGTATGGGGCGTCCCATCTAAGGAAGTATCGTCTATATAGTAGATAAAATGGTCATCGAGATGATCGCGAGGCTCACAATCTCCGTAGAAACCTGAATTAGTTCGATGCACTTGTGAGAAAAGGGTGTTCCACGCTTCTTCAACCAACGATGCGGATATAGCCTCTGCTTTCTGCCGGAATACCACTTGCTGGAGAGGATTATTTTTATTGAAATAAAGTGTTTCCTCTGGAGACTCTTTCACCATCGTTGCACGGTTAGCAGCCTTCAAATACTGAATTGCCCTATCAGTACAAGAAAGCAGAAACGCTGGGACAGGAGACAGCAACGCACGTTCTAACGCAGTTACAGGAAGATCCCCATTTATGGCAACAAAACCTGCCATTTGGCTGGGTTTGGTAGCAGCCATAGCTAACGCCAACGTTGCCCCCATCCCCTCTCCTACATAGTACTGCACATCCGCCATCGGATGCCATGTTTTTAGCATGGCCTCCAGGGTTGGAATCCCTTGACTATTTACTGGGAAAGGCTCTGTGCCCGGATGATTAACAGCGCTTTGAAGCTGGGTCAACAAATGGATGGTTTCTGTAAGAGACGAGCCATCAGATATATTCCACCCGTTCTCCTTAGGAACAGGAAAAGATAAAATAACCTGGTGGGCTAAAGAAAATTCTTCTAACCCCTCTTTTAAGAGAAGGTTGATTCGCTCCTCAGAAACTTGATCTAAAAGAAAGGTGATGCAAGAACGTTTCCAGGGTGTCCTGTTTTTTTCACCTGGATAAAAGAGGTAAACCCCTGCTCCCCCAACGGGTTTATAACACAACTTCACACACTTTCACTCCTCCCTATTTTAAGCCGCTAGTTACAGTGCCTTCCACAAAATATTTCTGTCCAAAAATGTAGAGAACCAACATGGGCAAAATCGAAATAAAAGCGCCAGCAAAAGCCGGGCCATATTCGGTAGTATCAGAACCAATGAACAAAGCTAAGCCGTTTGCCAAAGTACGCATGCTGGTATCCCCGGTAATCAACAGAGGCCACATTAAATCATTCCACGCAGCATTTACGCCCAAAATAACCATCGTAATAAAGGTAGATTTTACTTGAGGCAGCATAATCCGCCAATAAATGCCAAAATCTGAAACACCATCAATTTTTCCTGCCTCCTCCAATTCTTTTGGCAATCCAGCAAACGCGGACCTCATCATAAAAATTGAAATAGCGGCTGCAATTTTTGGAATTACCAGTCCTGCATAGGTATCGTAAAGACCCAAGTTATTTACGATTAAGAAAAGCGGAATCATGATAACCTGAAAAGGAATCATCATAGTGGCAAGCACTAAGATAAACAAAGCATTCTTAAACGGGAAGGTATATCTAGCAAAGGCGTATCCTGCCAATGAGCAAAGAAATACAGATGGGACTGTAGTAAGAAGGGCATATAGAATAGAGTTTTTGACATACTCCCAAATTTTTACGCGACTGGCCAACCGCTCAAAATTTTCTAAAGTAAATTCTGCTGGGACGAAAGTAGGAGGATAGGATATGATGTCTTTTGGCGGTTTAAACGCGCTGAAGAACATCCATAAAAGCGGAAGGAAAATCGTGATACCAATTGCACATAAAAGGAGAACCTTAGGAATGGATAGCAAAATCTTCTTCGTTTTTTACTCATAGCGCACTCCTTCTCTCAATTATTTTTTTCCTCTATCAGCATTCGTGTGTAGAGAATGATCGTAATGATCAAAATGAGGATAAACAAGCAAACTGACAAAGCTGAAGCATATCCCATACGATTTACCTCAAAGGCTCTCGTATAAATGTAAGTAACCAGCGTTTCTGTAGAGAAATTTGGGCCCCCACCTGTTGTCGTGTAGACAATATCAAAAACTTGGAAAGCACTGATCAACCTCGTGATGATAACAAACCACAGAGTGGAAGATATCTCCGGTAAAGTGATAGAAAACAGCTGACGGCTTTTACTGGCGCCATCCAGTTCTGCTGCCTCGTACAAATTCGCGGGGACATTCTGCATCGCGCCGACAAAAATAATTGTAGAGATACCAAAAGTTTTCCAAATGGACATAAAAACGATTACATAGAATGTTATTGCAGGGTCATTCATAAAGTTGATCTTTCCAAACCCAACTGAATTAATTATATAGGTTAAATAACCAACATTGGAATGGAGAATAAACTTCCACATAATGCCCGTTGCAGTAGCAGAACAAATGATGGGAAGGAAAAAATTCGCACGGAAGAATTTATTGAGAATCGTATTCTTTGTCAGAAGCGCTGATAGGAAAAACGCAACTAATACCTGCAAGGGAACTTCTATAATTGTCCACTTAAATGTGACAAAAAGACTGTTCCAGAACCGGCTATCTTGAAATACCTCTACATAGTTTCCAAAACCTACAAAGCGCGCATCTGAAAGTGTTGTGGAAACATCAAAGGCACTTGTCACGAAAGCGACAAACAATGGCGCAATATTGAAAACCAGCAGCAGAATTATTACCGGGGCTACAAACAAGTAAGGGATTATGGAAATTTTCCTTCTTCGTTTATGCATATCATTCTACCTTCCTTAAAAAGAATGGAGGGCATGAGAGCGGTACGCGCATTCATGCCCTCCACACAACTTTACCTGTGAATGAATTTGAGTTTTACTGGCTTAAGAATTTTTCCAAGGCAGCCTCTGCATTGTCTTGTGCCGTATTTAAGGCTGTGGTGATGTCTTCATTATTGACCACAACAGATTCAATCATCACCTCTACCACTTCGTTTGCAAGAGTAAACGTATCATAATACTCTTCAGGAGCCATGTAAGTGGTGATAACATCTGAATCCGTAGGCGTCATCGCGGTGAGAACATCCGAGGTAGCATACCGTTCGTCTTCAATAGCGGGAGTGTAAAAACCAGGATACCCGCATTCCAAAGACCAAGCAAGAATACCGGTTGTCTCAGTATTCTCATAGCCATTAAACCACCACTCAATAAAGCGGAACGCAGCCTCCTTTGCCTCATCACTTGCGAATTTTGTAACAGCAAATCCAGAGATGGAACAAGGGTTCTGCTTCCCAGCTTCATCATAGGGCATCATAGAAACACCATAGTTAATACCGGACTCTTTCAACCCAGCATTCAGCCAAGGACCGCTGGCTGTGATACCAATTTGTCCTGCCCGCATCATGGAGTCGGTATCAGTTTCCATTGGATTATCTCCAGAATCCAACATAGCCTTAAACCAGCTCAAAAACTTAGCATACCCTTCATTGTCTTTAAACCTCGGTGTGAGCTCCCCGGCGTCGTTATAGTCAACAAAGAGGCCACCCATCCTCTGCAGAAACTGCAAATTAGTCATAGGAGAATTATAGGACAAACCGGAACCATAAACATTGGCACTCGGGTCTGTAATTAAGGCGGCATATTCTTGCCACTGCTCATAAGATTCAGGACCCTTTTCTGGATCTAGACCGGCTTTTTCAAACAAATCCTTATTCCAATACATGTAGCGGCCAGTAACCTGGAAAGGCAGAACATAAAGAGCATCATTTGTTGTGCAGGAGTCCATATAGCTTGAAATAAAGTCATCTTTCTGCAACTCTGTTGCATCAAAGATCTCGTTTAAATCAATTAGATAATCGGTATATTGGTCTTTAAAAACACTTGGAGCCAAAACGAAATCTGGCCCCTGGTCCCCAGCAAAGGCCGCTGCGATTTTTGTCAGGAACTCAGGATTGATATCCATTTCAATCGTAATTCCATATGGATTGGACGAGTTAAATTCCTCCACATACTTTGTTAGAATTTCACCATCAGCTCCAGTCCAACCATTCCAAAACTGAATTGTGATAGGTTCTGCTTCTGTCCCTTCCTCCGAACTGTCAGCAACCTCTGTTGAAACAGAGGAAGTACCGCTATCGGATGCATCGGATGATTGATTTCCACCATCACATCCCGCTGCACTGAGAAGGAAGAATACAGCTAAAAGAAACACGGCCAGTCTTTTCATTATTTTGCCTCCTTTTTAGCATTTAGCTAAATTATTTACTGCGATTATACTCTCGAAAATGCTAAATGTCAATAATTTTTTCAGAAAAAACTTTTTTTGTTCATTTTGCTATATGAAAGGACGTCCGAAGTATTGGACAAGCTAGTCGCCTTCCCACGATAACGCGATAATTCGTGCTGCTTCTCGCACTAGTACCTTGCTTTCGAGCGCCTTCCCTTGCGCCCGTGCACCCACAATAGCAGCCTAAACGGAAGTTATTATGCCCCGTTTTATCGAATGAAAAAGGCCCATCTGGCATTTTCCCGCCAAATGGGCCTAAGGGTTCAATACGAGATTAAAAACTGCCCTCAAGTTTGTATTCAGGAACAACAACACGACTGATGGGATAGGTAATGTTGTTTTCCAGCTTTGTCATCAACAGTGTTATTGCGTGCTCTGCCATTACTTCCCTCACTATATCTACTGAAGCAACCTTCGGGGTCATCAAGTCAAATAGATCATTGCTGCCGTAAGCCAGAACTTTTATTTGATTGGGAATATCTACTCCAGATTCTTTAAGGGCAATCATGACACCGACTGCTTGCAGGTCATTCAAGATAAAAAGACCTTCCGGCAGTTCAGCTTGAGAAAGCAACTGTTTTCCGCTTCGATATCCGTCTGAAATGGAATCTCCTGGAGATTCTTGAATCCACTCTTTCTTGCACGTAATCCCTAAACGTTGGCACTCCTGAAGAAAGCCAAAACGCCGAATTGCCGGACTGCGGCTTTTCGTTGAACCAATCACACCGACAGAGTGATAATTCCGGGAGAAAAACAGGTCGGCACAATGCTTTCCTACATCAACATTGTCCACGTACACGCAGCTATAGCGAGTGCTATTCCGGTTGATAAAAACAATCTGGGTTTCATTTGGCTCTATAGAGTCCAAAAACTTGATATCCTCATCAGCGGGAGATGTGATAAAAACCCCGTCATACCGCCCAGAGATGAACGCATCCTTGAAAACGCTAAGCTTCCCTTCATCAAAAAGCGCCAAGGAGGTTTCAAGATGTAACTTATTTTTCTTAATGGTATTGGCCACACCAGAAAAGAAACGGCCCATCGTATCATCCGTAAGTTTGCTGTTCCAAAGAATACAAATCCGCTTTATCCCCGCACCAAAATTACCCGCGTCTTCGTCATGAGTTTTTGGGCGATAATTCATACTACGAGCAGTTTCCCAGACTTTTTGCTGCGTCGCCTTAGATATCCTCATTTGATCGCCCCGACCATTTAACACAATCGAAGCGGTGCTTTGAGAAACACCAGATTTTTGGGCGATTTCCTTTACCTGAACGAGTGCGTTCTTCTTTTTCATAGGAGGCACTTCCTTGAGTTCGCTGATTTTTTGCTTTTTTAGCATAGCATATTTAAAGGCATCTGTAAATAGCTAGCCAACCGCAAAATAAAAAATTTAGCAAATTACCCTTAGGAATTTGCTAAATTTCATGTTGACTTTGTGCCTGTAATAGCTTACAATAATGAATAAATCAAAGCAAATCTGCAAAATCAACTTGTTCAAATGAAATCGATGCTCACCCTTCATGAGCAAAGAACGGCATGGAGCCTGAAGCATGAAGCGGCATATGGCAGCTGATTTGTCGCAGAACATTTTTGTTGGGAGGCGGTTAGATGCAGAAAACCAAAAAAATGAAAAAAGGCGGAACTCTATTTACAAAAGATTTTATCCTGCTGATTTGCGTTAGCCTAATCACTGCGTTCGGGTACAGTATGATGTCTTCTTTGGTTTCATCGTATACTTTACAGATGGGAGCTGGGGTGACATTGGCAGGAGTTGCATCGGGTATCTTCTCATTAGCCGCCCTTATCAGCCGGCCATTTAGCGGTTACGCTACCGATATTTTCAACAAGAAAACAATGTGTGTAATGTCAACAGCATTGATTTCCTTATCTGTCCTTGGGTACCTATTGGCGCCCAATGTCGGTTTATTTATTGTGATCCGCGTTATCCATGGGATAGCTTTTGGAATTAGTGGAACAGCTAACCTTGCCCTAGTCAGTGAATACATCCCCCCCAGCAAAACAGGAGAAGGACTGGGATATTATGGAATAGGGCAGGTAATAGCACAAGTCCTGGGTCCAACGGTTGGTATCTATATCCGAGACACAGTCGGGTACAGATTCTTATACGCTGTGATCGCCTTTCTGACGATGGCAGCAGCAATGCTCCTTATAATATGTCTAAAAGAGCGAAAGCAATCTAACCGAGAGAAAACAGGGGTAACTGCGCAGACACCATTTTCTATCAATGCCTTCTTTGCGAAGGAATGTGTTGTCTACGCACTAGTTGCTGGGCTTTTTTCTGCTGGAAATGGTATTGTCGCATCGTTCCTTTTACCATTAGCCGAAGAGAGAGGCATACCCAATATTTCTCTATTCTTTTCAATAAACGCCATCGTCTTGTTTTTGATGAGACTTACAATTGGGAAATTAATAGATAAAACCGACCTACTGCTGATTGTCGTCCCTTCGCTCCTTGTCAGCGCTTTTTCATTTGGATTGATAGGATATTCAAGCAGCTTTTGGATTGTGATGATTGCCGCCGTTTTTAAAGCATTAGGACACGGCGGTGGGCAAATCTCATTGCAGTCCGCATGCATAAAGTGTGTCCCGCCAGGAAGAGTAGGAGTGGCAACAGCAACTTTTTACATTGGCGCTGATATTGGTCAGGGCTTCGGCTCCATTCTGGGTGGAAAAATTTCGAGTGTTTTTAATTATGGAACAATGTTTTACTTGACTGCAATAGTAATAGTAGTTGTGGCAGGTTTGTTCACTATATATGAAATACATAGAAGAAAAACGGTGCCAAAGGATGTGCGGTAAATTGAGTATGTTGCAAACTTAGAAAACATTTCTATTGCAAAAGTGTTTCCTTCTATTTCCGGCTCCGGGAGTTTCCGGGGCTACATGCGTACACCGTACTCTGGTCTCCTTGTGAAAAATCCCCTGTAGGCGGCTTCCTACAGGGGATTGCTTTTGACGAGGCAAGCGGCATTATTCTGGCGCAAAACCAGTGCTGGTTTCGCAGAAACGGGAATGAACCATACCTCTTTCCCACGCCTAAGGCTATATGTCGAACCTCCGATACCAAGAATGGCAGCGATACCATCCAAATTGATGGCAGCAGATAAGGACTACG
>OLXX01000684.1_pt1 | contig 11326 bp, 18 predicted proteins | sample 1644211 | NCBI WGS metagenome assembly OLXX01 (sample SAMEA103958145, study PRJEB25191) | human gut metagenome | biome: human-associated habitat [ENVO:00009003]; feature: intestine environment [ENVO:2100002]; material: feces | place: Germany | collected 2013/2015 | reverse complement strand
CCGGCAACCACTAAGATTAGTTTGCAGGGTCCATGTAGAAATACATGGCACCCAGCAAGCTAATTTTTTTATGCCAGAAAAGAGGTGAAATCAATGGCGAGCTACGCTTTCGCAACGCTCCAGGCCCGGCAAACGCTCCAGGAGCTTTGGGAGCAAGGCAAAACGGTCAAAGACATGGCGGTGGCTCTTGATGTGCCGCTGTCCACGCTCTACACGGAACTGCGCCGGGGCCGTTCTGGGGTCCGCCTCCCGGACCAGCGATTGCAGTATGATGCTACCCTTGCCCAGCTCAGGATGCAGCAGGAACTTGAGCGGAGGGGAAAGCAGAGCCGCTGAGGCCATATCTGTCACCGCTTTTCACAAATCAAAGGAGGCACAACATGAAACCCATTATTTTGAGGACCCAGACCCGCACCGATGAGTGCATCGGCACCGTCCGGCTCACCCCGGAGGCGGAGAAAGTTGTCCGGCGGCTCCGCTTCAAGACCGGCTTGCCCATCCGCCAGATTGTTTCTGAAATCATCGTCCAGGCAGAAAGCCTCATTGACATCTCCGGGGACGATGATGAGGACGAAACCGACCAGTAAGGAGGAGCCCATGAACAAAGCACGCCGCAAAGCTCTTGATGAGGTCATCTCCAAAATTGAGGAGGCCAAAGAGCTGTTGGAAAACCTCCAGGCGGAGGAGGAAGAATACCGGGATAACATGCCGGAAAACCTCCAGGGCTCTGAGAGGTATGAGGCGGCAGACGCCGCCGTGGACAACATGAGCAGCGCTGTGGATGCTCTGGATGAGGCCATCTCCAGCATTGAAAGCGCCCAGGAATAACAAAGGAGGACATACCAATGAAAACCCCTGTTTTGAACATCGCCCCCGGTAAGACCGTGGACTACCACGGAGAGCCCTGCCTGGTGCTGGAGCACCGCAAGGACGGCACACTCATGCTGCACCTGGACCAGATGACCCACGCCTTTGGCAGCTCCAACAACTTTGCCGCCAGCTCTCTCCGGTCCCATCTCAATGGCCCCTATCTGCGGAGCCTCACGGACGGCAACCCCGATGAGATCATCACCCGCACTGTGGACCTCACCGCTCTCAATGGCTCCAAAGAGTATGGCACCTGTGAGTGCAAGGTGGCCCCGCTCACCCTGGATGAGCTCCGCAAGTACCATGCCATTCTGCCCCTGCCTGAGAGCTTTGAGTGGTCCGTCACCCCCTGGAGCACCCCGGAAGTCAATGAGGATGACAAGTGGGTGATGGGCCTGAACTCCATCGGCAGTGTCAGCCACAGACACTGCTACTACTCCCACGGGTCCCGCCCCGCTTTCCTCATTCCCTCCTCCCTCACTGTGGAGGCTGAGGACGCCAACCCTCTGGAGCAGTACAGCACCCGTGAGCTGGCGGAGGAGCTTTTCCGCCGTATCACCAATTAAGGGGTGAGCTCCATGTCCACCCATGAAACAACCCGGAGGCCTGCTAAGCGCAAGCGCCGCTCCAATTATCGCCCGGTCATCTTTTTGGCCCTGGTATGCGCTGCTATCTTCGCCGCCGGTTACTGCGTGGGGGTGCGGGCTGCTGACAAAGCGGCCCCCACTCTCCCGGAGCCGGTCCAGGAAAGCACCAGCACGCCGGAGCCTACCAATGAGCCCAGTGAGGTCCCCTCCACGGAGGAGGTCCTCTGGCGGGATGACATAGTGACAGACGGCAACCTCCTGGACTATGACCTCCAGGTGACCATGCAGGCCTGTTGTGAGGAGTACGGCGTCCCCTACGCTCTGGCGCTGGCTGTGGCCGATGTGGAAAGCCGCTTTGACCCGGATGCCACCAGCAACACCAATGACTATGGCCTCATGCAAATCAATAAGGTCAATCATGGGTGGCTCCTGGAGCAAGGCATTGACCCCATGACACCAGCCGGGAACATTGAGGCCGGTGTCCTGTTCCTCTCCGACTACCTCACCGCCTACGGGGACCCGGAAATGGCCATCATGGCCTACAACTGCGGCCCCTCCGGTGCTCAAAAGCTGTGGACCTCCGGTACATACCACACGGAGCACTCCAGCAAGGTCATGGACCGCTTTGACTACTGGACAAGCATTTTGGAGGAATGAGCCATGCCGTATTACTGGACCTGTCCCTATTGTGGGGCCAACCTGGACCCCGGAGAGAAATGTGATTGCCAAGAAAACACAAAGGAGGATGACATCCATGATGGAAATGAAAATCACCGTTGAGGCTCCCGATCTGGCCGCCTCTATCTTGAAACTGGCTGAGGCCATCGCCTCTGGCCCGGACCCGGCGCTGCTCATCCCGGATGAGCCGCTGCCTGTTTCCGCCTATCCCACTACGCCCGCCCCTGCGGCCCCTGTGGCGGCTCCTGTGAGCCCTGCGCCGGTAAACCCTACCCCGGGACCTGCGCCCACTACGGCGGCCCCCAGCCCCTCTCCCACGCCTGTGACCAATGCGCCGACTGCTGGCCCGACATCTGCCGCCCCTGGTAACACCCCCGCACCCGCCGTGCCCGTTACTGGAGCCCCTGCCTACACCCTGGACCAAATCTCCCGGGCTGGTGCCTCCCTGGTTGACGCCGGAAAGATGCAGCAGCTTTTGGAGCTCCTGGGCCGCTATGGCGTGCAGGCCGTCACCCAGCTCAAGCCGGAGCAGTATGGCGCTTTCGCCACGGAGCTCCGAGCCCTGGGCGCTCAGATTTAAGGAGGTGCCCCATGCCTCCTGAGAAACACGCTTTGCTTTCTGCCTCCTCCGCCTCCCGCTGGCTCAAGTGTACGGCGGCCCCCCGCTTTGAGGAGGGGCTGCCGGAGAACACCAGCAAGTATGCGGAGGAGGGCCGCCTGGCCCACGCCATTGGTGAGCTCAAGGTCCTCAAGAAATGCACCCCCATGAGCACCCGGACCTACAACACCCGGCTCAATAAGCTCAAGAAAAACCCCCTCTATGACCCGGAGATGGACAAGACCACGGACCTCTACCTGGAGCACATCACGGAGCAGGTCATGGACTATGACAGCGCCCCCACCGTGGCCGTGGAGGTCCGGGTGGACTTTTCGGACTATGTGCCGGAGGGCTTTGGCACCTGTGACTGCTGCATCATCGGCGGCGATCTGCTGAGCATCACCGACTACAAGCACGGCAAGGGCGTCCCGGTTTCTGCCGTGGGCAACCCGCAAATGAAACTTTACGCCCTGGGAGCGCTCCGGCGCTATGCCGCCGTGTTCGGTGACACCATCAAGCGGGTCCGCATGACCATTGACCAACCCCGGCTGGACAGCTACACCACGGATGAAATCACCGTGGAGGAGCTGAGGGCCTGGGGCGAAAGCATCAAGCCCATTGCCCAGCGGGCCTTTTCTGGCCTGGGTGAGTTTGTCCCCGGTGACCATTGCCGCTTTTGCCGTGGCAAGGCTCAGTGCCGGGCCCGTGCCAAGGTCAACACCGCCCTGGAGGACTTCAAGGACTGTGTGCCTGCCGGGAGCATCCCAGCGGATGCCATGGTCCCCCAGGAACACTCCCACACCGGAGCTATCACTGGTGAGGAGGTCCACCCGCTGCTCTCTGATGAGGAGATTGGCGATCTGCTGGAGCGTGGGGCCCAACTGGTCCAATGGTACAAAGACCTGGAGGCCTACGCCACGGAGGCCCTGCTGGCGGGAAAAGAAATCCCCGGCTGGAAACTGGTGGCGGGCCGGAGCAATCGGACCTTTACCGACCAGGACGCTGCCATCCAGGCTGTCATTGCTGCCGGGTATGATGAGGCCCTGGTCTATGACCGCAAGCCCAAGACGCTCTCTGAGCTGGAGAAACTCATGGGCAAAGCTGAATTTGCGGAGAAGATTGGCGGCTTTGTGACAAAGCCTCTGGGCAAGCCCACCCTTGCCCCGGCCTCTGACAAGCGGGAGGCCTACGCCCCCGCCGCCTCTGATTTTGCCGGGGTGGTTGATGGATGAACGGCAGCGACTTTTTCACCATCCGGCACGGCTCTTTCCAGGCGGCTGTCCTGTACTCCGCACTGGAACACCTGCCCATCCACAACCTCAAAAAGCTCTTTCGGCTGGACAAAAAGGCCCAGTTTGAAAATGAGGCCGCCATCCAGGGCATCCGGTCCTACTTTGACACCACCATCCCAGAGGCCCAGGAAACCATGAGAGCTGCCGCAAGAGCCTATGAGGACGGCTGGAGAAAGGTGGACAAGCCAAGGAGCCGCAACCCCAAAACGGTTGAACAGCTCCGCATCAACAAAGAGCTCACCACCCGTTTCAAGCAAGCCCACGCACGCTATGAGCGGCTGGTGGCATCCCGCAAGGTATTTGAGGAAACCCTCTTTCCCGATACGAAACACCCAATGAATTAAGAAAAGGAGATCAAGGATTATGTATCAGAATGACCCCATGAAAGTGCTGACCGGTGAGGTGCGCCTCTCCTACTGCAACCTGACCACCCCCAGGGCCTCCCAGCAGGGCGGTGAGCCCAAGTTTTCCGTCACCCTGCTCAGCCCCAAGACCGACACGGCCACCAAGGCGGACATTGACGCCGCCATCAACGCCGCCGCTCAGGAGGCCTTGACCAAGACCTGGAACGGGGCCCGCCCCCCGGTGCTCAAGGTGCCCATCCATGACGGTGACGGCGTGCGCCAGTCCGGTGTCCCCTTTGGCGATGAGTGCAAGGGCCACTGGGTCATCACCGCCAGCACCAAGAACAAGCCCCAGGTGGTAGGCATCGACAACATCAACTGTGAGCTGGCCCCCTCCGACATTTACAGCGGCATGTATGGCCGTGTGACCATCCGCTTTTTCGGCTACTCCAACAGCGGAAACAAGGGCATCGGCTGCGGCCTGGGCAATGTCCTCAAAACCCGTGACGGGGAGCCTCTGAGCGGCCAGGCCTCCGCCGCCTCTGACTTTGCAGGCATCGGAGCCGCCCCCACCGCTCCGGCCCCCAACTACGGTGCGGCCCCCATGCCCGCCAACACCCCGCCCTGGAACGGCGGCAACGGCATCAACCCCATCACCGGCCAGCCCATGTGATAACTGACAAAGGAGGAAATACCGATGAAAACCCGCTTTGATGGCAAGCTCTGGATTGGAGCTTTTGGCCTGGACACGGGCGGGCTTTTGCACCAGCATCTTGACCGTGTTGAGCAGGTGGGCGGTTTCCATGTCCTTGACCTCAAGGGCCAGGCCATGTTGGTCACCGACATTGAGGAGGCCACTTTTGAGGAGCAGGAGGCCTGGACCCCCAACGGCTCCGGGGAGGACATCCGCAAGAAGTCCCTCCACAACGCCACCAGCCTCACCTCTGAGGAGCTGGTCCAGTATGTGACCGGCACCCCGCTCTTTAAGGCCATGATGGATGAGCTGGAGGCCCGTGGCGTGAACACGGAGAACATCATGGAGCTCTACACCAAGGACGCCGCTTTCAGCGCATAAGGAGGCCCACTCATGCACCATCTCAGCATTGACCTTGAAACCTACTCCAGCGTGCCGCTGGCAAAGGCCGGTGCCCAGAAGTACATCCAGAGCCCGGACTTTGAAATCCTGCTCTTTGCGTTCAGCCTGGATGGTGCGCCTGTTGAAATCATCGACCTGGCCCGGGGGGAGAGGCTCCCCCCGTGGCTGGTCCAGGCCATCACCAGCCCGGAGTACATCAAGCACGCCTACAACGCCCCCTTTGAGTGGGGCTGCCTCTCAAAGTATCTGGGCACCCTGCCCCCAAACCAATGGCGCTGCACCATGTTCCATGGCCTCTACTGCGGCTATACGGCGGGCCTGGATGCCACCGGCAAGGCCCTGGGGCTCCCCCAGGACAAGCAAAAGCTCAACACCGGCAAGGCCCTCATCCGCTATTTCTGCATACCGTGCAAGCCCACAAAGGCCAACGGCCAGAGGACCCGCAACCTGCCCCAGCATGACCCCGCAAAATGGGAGCTTTTCAAAGAGTATTGCAAGCAGGATGTGGTCACGGAGATGGAGATTGAGCGGCGGCTCTCAGCGTTCATGCCCCCGGACTGGGTGCAGAAACAATGGGAAACCGACCTCATCATCAACGCCCGGGGTGTGGCCGTTGACCTGGAGCTGGTCACCGGGGCCCTGTATCTGGGTGATACCGTGCGCCAAAACCTCACAGCGGAGGCCGTGCGGCTCTCCGGTCTGTCCAACCCCAACAGCGTGGCCCAGCTCTCCGCATGGCTCCAGGAGGAGATTGGTGAGGAGCTGGCCGATCTGAGAAAGGACACCGTGGCCCGCCTGCTGGGCCGTGACGATAACAGCGCCCAGGTGAGCCGCATGTTGGAAATCCGGCAAGAGTTGGGCAAGACCTCCACCAAAAAGTATGACGCCATAGAGGCCGCCGTCTGCGAGGATGGCCGGGTCCGGGGGCTGCTCCAATTCTACGGGGCCAACCGGACCGGGCGCTGGGCCGGGCGGCTGGTGCAGGTGCAAAACCTGCCCCGGACCTACACGGAGCCGCTGGACCTTGCCCGGGAACTGGTCAAGGACCGCAAGCTGGACGCTCTGCGGCTCATCTATGGCAGCGTGCCTGACACCCTCAGCCAGCTCATCCGCACGGCCTTTGTGGCCCCAGAGGGGCATGTCCTCATTGATGCTGACTTTTCGGCCATTGAGGCCCGTGTCATCTCCTGGCTGGCCGGTGAGCAATGGCGGCTGGAGGTGTTCCGCACTCACGGCAAAATCTATGAGGCCTCTGCCTCCCAGATGTTCGGCGTGCCCCTGGAGCTCATCAAAAAGGGCAACCCAGAGTATGCACTCCGGCAAAAGGGCAAGGTGGCTGAGCTGGCCCTGGGCTACCAGGGCAGCACCGGGGCCCTCATCACCATGGGAGCCCTGGACATGGGGCTCACTGAGGAGGAGCTGCCGGACATCGTGAGCCGCTGGAGAGAGGCCAACAAGCGCATCCGTGACCTCTGGTATTCCATGGACAGCGCCGCCGTCCAGGTCATCACAGAGGGCGGCAGCGTGGGCGTCAATGGCCTGCTGCTGGCCCGTGAGTACGACTATGACAACGGCACCGACTGCCTCACCATCCTGCTCCCATCCGGGCGCAAGCTCTACTACATCAATCCCGGCATTGGCCAGAACGAATGGGGGCGGCCCTCCATCTCCTACATGGGTATGGACCAGAAAACCAAGCGCTGGAAACGCATTGAAACCTACGGCGGCAAGCTGGTGGAGAACTGCGTGCAGGCCATTGCCCGTGACTGTCTGGCCGCATCCATTGACCGGCTGGAGGCCGCAAAGCTCCCTGTGGTGTTCCATGTGCATGATGAGGTGGTCATTGATGTGGCCCCCTTTGCCGATGAGGACACCATGCTCTCCACCGTCTGCTCCATCATGGGGGAGCCGGTGCCATGGGCACCTGATCTGCCCCTCAAAGCCGCTGGCTGGGTGGGCTATTACTTCACCAAAGACTGATAAAGGAGGCCAGGACCATGCACATGGTAAACGACAAAGGCGAGGCCGTCTATTTCAACTATGTCCGCAAGAACAACAAGAACAACAAGGACTACTGGGTGGTTAAGGGCATCGGCTCCACCGTTGTCTATGGGCGGGACCGTGAGCGCCGCAAGAGCCGCCATTTCACCCAGGAGCAGCAGGCTGAGCGCTACCTTGCCCGGCATGGTTTCCGGGCCGATTGACCGCCATTTTTCCGGCGGAAAAAACAACAAAGGAGAACACCAGCATGAGCGGATTACTCATTGACTGCTTTGCCGGTGGCGGTGGGGCCAGCAAGGGCATTGAGCTGGCCCTAAACCGTCCCATTGACATTGCTGTCAACCATGACCCGGAGGCCATCCGCATCCACAAGGTCAACCATCCCAACACCCTGCACTTGACGGAGGACATTTTCACCGTTGACCTCCAGAAATATGTGGCTGGCAGGCCTGTTGACCTTATGTGGGCCTCACCGGACTGCACCAGCCACTCAAAGGCCAAGGGTGGACAGCCCCGTCACCAGGGGCTCCGCATACTCCCCTGGGCCGTATACAAACACGCAAAGGCCATTTTGCCGGAAATTATCATCATGGAGAATGTTGAGGAAATCCAGCAATGGGGCCCTCTGGACAGCACCGGCAGACCCATCAAGGAGCGGGCCGGGGAAGATTACAACAAATTCATCAAGGCCATGTGCTCCCTGGGATATGCCTTTGACAGCCGTGAGCTTGTGGCGGCAGACTACGGGGCACCAACCACAAGAAAACGGTGGTATGCCGTCTTTAGGCGGGACAAGCGCCCTATTATCTGGCCAACACGCACGCATAGCAAAGACGGCGAAAACGGCACAGAGAAGTGGCTCCCCTGCGGGGACTTCATTGACTGGTCTGACCTGGGACGATCTATTTTCAACCGGCCCAAGCCTCTGGCGGATGCCACCATGCGCCGCATTGCGAATGGCTACCGCAAATATGTTGTGGAAAACCCCACCCCGTACATCGTGAACAACCAGGAGGCCGTTGCTTTTCTCATCCAATACCACGGAGAAACCAAAGCCGGAGATGCCCGGGGGCAGCTCTTGACGGAGCCCATCAAAACCATTGACACCAGCAACCGCTATGGCCTTGTGACGGCCTTTGTCACCAAGTTTTACAAAACCGGCATTGGCCAGAGCTGCCGGGAGCCCATCCACACCATCACGACATCCCCCGGCCACTTTGGCCTGGTGTCCGCTTTCCTCATCAAATACTACGGCACCGGCTGTGGGCAGACCCTTGAGGAGCCCCTGGCCACCATCACCACAAAAGACCGCTTTGGCCTGGTGAATGTCGTGACAGAGCTGAATGGCCAGCAGTACATCCTCAAGGACATTTTCCTACGGATGCTCAAAGCAGAGCCGGAGCTCAAGCTCATGCAAGGCTTTCCGGCGGACTACATCATAACCCATGACAGCGAGGGCAGGCCCTACCCCATCAAGGAACAGGTGGCCCGCATCGGCAACAGCGTGGTACCGATCATGGCCAAGGCTCTGGTCCAGGCAAACTGCCCGCACCTGATAAGGGAGGAGCTAAGCGCATGAGGAAAAAGTTTACCGTGTTAGACCTCATTTTTTCCATTGGCCGGGGCAGCGATGACATCCCCGTCACCGTGAAAACCACAAAGGAGGAAGTGGGGACCGCTCCCTCCCTGCGGTGGATGGAAAACCCCCGCCACTGTGGCCCCGGCATCCTGGAGGCAAAGGTGAAAGAGCTGACCATCTGCAAGGACGCCATCACCATTATCATCCAGCCGAAAGAATACAACACCAAAATCTAATTGTGCCCCCCCCCCGCCACTCAGCGGAGGCGGGGCCGGGAGGCCCACATGAGAATAGGACTTTTTGATGTGGACAGCCACAATTTCCCCAACCTGCCTTTGATGAAACTTTCCGCCTGGCACAAAAGCCGTGGAGATACCGTTGAATGGTGGGACCCCGATGATGGCCGCTATTCCATCGTTTACGCCTCAAAGGTTTTCACGGAAAGTGTGCTGCCTGCTATCACCAACGCCGACACCGTACACATCGGAGGCTCAGGCATAGACCTCAAAAACAAGCTCCCTTATGAAATCGAACACACCACCCCGGACTACTCCCTCTATCCTCAATTCAAATTTGCTTTGGGATGGCTCACCAGAGGGTGCCCAAGAGCAAACCACGGCTTTTGCATCACCCCTGAAAAGGATGGGTGCAGGTCAATCAAAACGGCTGACCTGAGCGAATTTTGGACCGGGCAAAAGCAGATTTACCTATTGGACCAAAACCTCCTGGCCTGCAAAGATGACCGCATAGACCTGATACGACAACTGGCGGCATCCAAAGCAGAGGTGGAGTTTGGTGGGGGCATGGATGTTCGATTTATGACGGATGAGGTCATTGAGGAGCTGCGCCGTGTTCGGGTCAAAGATTATCACTTTGCGTGGGATGACCCAAAAGAGGACCTTTTTCCCCAGTTTTCAAAGGTGGCCTCAAGCGGCCTTTTCCCAGCCCGGAAAATCGGCGTCTATGTTCTGACCAATTATTGGTCAAGCCATGAGGAGGACCTGCTCCGCATCTACAAGCTCCGCATATTGGGCTACTGCCCCTATGTGATGATCTACGACAAGCAGAAATTTGTAGACGCCAGGGGGCGGCTCCTCCCCGATGTGTGGGATAGATACACACCGGAGCAGATTTTCCATTTTAAGCTGTGCCAACATCTCCAACGCTGGACATCCAACCGGGCCCTCTGGGCCTCTTGCCAAACGGTCAACGACTACCGGCCATACATCCAGTTTTTGACTAAATGGCCGGATATTTTAAGGAGGCATCAACATGAAAATCATCTCTCCCAGTTTTGAAATCCTCACGCCCCTGGACGGCAAAACCATCCTCAAGCACATTGAGCTGTGTGGCCGGGTGTGCTATAAGTCCGAGGACAAAATCACCGACACCAGCGCCGCCGCCTTTGTGGCTGGCATCATCAAGAGGGGCCATGAGGCCGTGCTGGAGCACTTCAACATCACCATCAAGTTTATCTGTGACCGGGGTGTTTCCCATGAACTGGTCCGGCACCGCCTGGCGTCCTACTGCCAGGAAAGCACCCGCTACTGCAACTACTCCAAAGAGGGCTTTGGCGGTGAAATCACTGTCATCCGCCCGGCGTTTCTGGTGGAGGGCACCAAGGCCTTTGCCTGCTGGAGAGGGGCCTGTGAAACGGCTGAGCGGTCCTATTTCTCCCTGCTGGAGTGGGGCTGTTCTCCTCAAGAGGCCCGCTCTGTGCTGCCCAACAGCCTCAAGACGGAGGTGGTGATGACTGCCAACCTGCGGGAATGGCGGCATTTCTTCAAGCTCCGCACGGCTCCGGCAGCTCACCCCCAGATGAGAGAGGTGGCCATCCCGCTGCTCCACCGGATGCAGGAGCTCGTCCCCGTTGTGTTTGATGATCTGGAGGTGCCGCATGAAAAGAGCTGAAATCCTGGAGGCTGCCCGGGTCTGTGTCTGCGGAGAGCGTGAGCAGGACTATGGCACCCCGGAAAATAACTTTGAAACCATCGGCCTGCTCTGGGGTGTCTACCTCAGAGCAGCGCACCCGGAGTTTGCCAAAGTCATGCCCATCAATGGCATCACGGCCAAGGATGCCGGCACTATGCTGGCCCTGCTCAAGGTGGCCCGCATCGCCACCGGCTCCAGCCCCGACAGCTTTATTGATCTGGCAGGCTATGCGGCCTGCGCCGGTGAAATCGTGACAGAAAGGAGCTACCCCTATGAAAAAGCGGAAACCCAGACCCAGGAGTGAAAAGCCCCGGATGTGTGACCCCAGCATGTGTGACTGCTGCCAGTACAT
>OLXX01000661.1_pt1 | contig 11812 bp, 10 predicted proteins | sample 1644211 | NCBI WGS metagenome assembly OLXX01 (sample SAMEA103958145, study PRJEB25191) | human gut metagenome | biome: human-associated habitat [ENVO:00009003]; feature: intestine environment [ENVO:2100002]; material: feces | place: Germany | collected 2013/2015 | reverse complement strand
AGCGGCAGTAGCTCAGTTGGTCACTTTTAATCCGCAGGATTAAAAGGCATCAGCTCCCAAGCTGAGGCATTGCCTGACTAACCTTATTCGAACTAAATTCATATTTTTACCTGAACGTCTTTTCATTATCTCAAACTTATCACTACTTTTGTAATTGGATTTTAGGATTATTTTTCATAATAAAATGTCGAATTGTTCTTAAGAAGAACCAGCAACTAAGACATCATTAAAAGAACAAACATTAAACATCAAACAAATATAAGATTCTATCTGACACCAAGCATTCAATTATCAAATCGCTAAAATCCGAACAGAGAAAAGATAAAAATTATGATACGAGATATTATAAATCAAAATGAAGAAGCGCAACCTACTGACAGAACGTTAGGATTGCTACACCGGGACTTTCCGCAATGTTTCAATGCAGAAGGCAAATTTGATATAGCTGCTTTTCGTGAGCTACTAACTGACAAAGTAGACCTTATAAAGGAAGGTAGCGGCTTTAACTTTCTTGGCAAGAACTATGCCAGTCTGTTGGCCTCGATGGATACGACTACCGTATTAGTGCCCGATCTGGAACATAACAGCAAGCCGGAGAATATAAATAGTCAGAATGTGTATATCAGCGGCGACAATCTTGACGCGCTGAAGCATCTGGTAAAGTCGTATGCCGGTAGAGTGAAATGCATTTATATAGATCCACCCTATAATACAGGTACTGACGGATTTGTATATAATGACAAATTCAACTTTACAGTGGAAGAATTGCAAGAGAAATTGAGCATCGGTGAGGAACAAGCAAACCGTATTCTTGCAATGACAACCCGTGGTGCTGCTTCGCACTCAGCATGGCTTACCTTCATGATGCCCCGTCTGCAATACGCTAAAGACTTGCTCTCTGACGATGGAGTGATTTTTATCTCTATCGACGATAATGAGCAGGCTAACTTGAAGTTGCTGTGCGACCATGTGTTTGGAGAGGAAAATTTTGTGGCTCTATTCCCATGGCGGAAAAGAACGGCAAAGTCAGATGTTCCATTCGGAGTATCAAAAGATTACGAATGGATAGTATCATACGCCAGAACAGATTCTTTTTTGGCTGGTATCGATGGAAAGGGAAGAAAATATTACGAAACAGAAGATTTTCCCGGACAACCTTGGAGAGTGCATGATTTGACAAAGCAGACTACTGCATCGGAACGCCCCAACAGTTTTTTCACAATAAGGAACCCTCAAAACGGTAAAGAATATCCAGCAAACCCGAAACGTACTTGGTGCATTACACAGGACACATTTGATTCTTATTATGCACAAAAAAGAATCGTATTCCCCGGTGATTACGATTTCCTAAAAATAGATAAGCCCGTGCTACGCTATTGGAAAGACAATGATATGCAAAAGGCTGGTGACCGCTTCGGACAATATGCCGTCAGCACTCATCTTCCATCCCATATCGGCATGAGCCAAGACGGAACAAAGGATTTAGACGAGCTTTTCAATGCCAAGATTTTCAGTTTTCCAAAACCTGTAAGTCTCATAAAACACCTTATAGATGGAGCTGTAGAAAAGGACAAAGATGAACCGATCATCATACTCGACTTTTTCTCCGGCTCGGGCACCACCGCACAAGCCGTAATGGAACTAAACAGTGTGGAAGATGGTTATAACTTACAGTACATCCTTGTACAATTGCCCGAAAAAATAAAACCAAACACAGAGGCATACAAAGAGAAGTATAAGACTATCGACCAAATCGGCCAAGAGCGTATCCGCCGTGCAGCAGCCAAGATAAAGTCGGAAAACCATGCCGATATAGATTATGGCTTCAAGCACTACACACTCCAGGAGCCGGACGAAAACACGCTTGACCGCATGGAAAAGTTTGTTCCGACTGATGCTTTTGGCAATGATTTAGTGAAAGCTTTCGGTAAAGAAACGGTTCTTGCCACATACGCCGTGCGCGACGGTTACGGACTGACACCGAAAATAGAACCGGTAAAGTTTGGCAACTATACAGCTTGGCTCTGCGGCAAACATCTCTATATGATAGACCAAGGGTTTGATATACTGGGAGATGATTTGACAGAGCTGGTTGATAAATACAACAAAGACCATTCGTTCACAGCCGATACCGTCGTTATCTTCGGTTATAGTTTTAACTTCGGCCAGACGGACGCCATAAAGAAAAATTTGGGTGCCATCACCGACCGCAGCCGCATAAATATAGATATTCGCTACTAAAACCACCTGCAAATTATGGAACTGAAATTAGAAAGCGGATTGCCGCACCAGGAGTATGCGGTAGAAGCCATCAGCGAGGTGTTCAAGCAGGTGGAGATAAATCAACAGGTGGCACATTACTCAAACCCTGTTATAGACCTTCGTTCAAACCGTTTTATTGGAAATATATACCGCATACAGCAAAGGGAGCGGCAGAATGTGGCGGAAAAATACAGAAACGAGCAGCCGGTGGGCAACACCTTGTGTCTGGACATCAAGATGGAAACAGGCACAGGCAAGACATACGTATATACACACACCATCTTTGAACTGCACAAACGTTATGGCATAAACAAGTTCATCATTGCCGTTCCAAGCATTGCCATCAAAGCCGGCACAAGCACTTTTCTGAACGAAACGTATGTCAAAGCACATTTTAAAAACACGTTGGGCTATGATGCGGAGATAAACGTGGGTGTGCTGGAAGCTGTGAAAAAACAGAAGAAAGGCAGGAAATATTTTCCTACCGCAGTGCGTGCCTTCGTGGAAGGATCAAGACTGAACAGAAACAAGATATATGTGCTGATAGTGAACAGTGCTTTGCTCACTACCGGCAAGATGCTCACACGCAATGACTATGATGTGACTATCGAAGGATACGACCGGCCGTTTGACGCACTGCGTTCCACACGTCCATTCGTAATCATTGACGAGCCTCACACTTTCTCGCGTGACCAGAAGGCATATAAAGCCATCATCAGCGAACTGACTCCGCAATGCATCATCCGCTTTGGTGCAACCTTCCCGATGACTACCATAGGCAAAGGGAAAAAGAAAACAACAGTACGCGATTATGAGCATCTGCTCTATGACCTTAATGCACAACGTTCATTCTCTTCGGGACTCATCAAAGGGGTAATGAAAGAGCACTTTGAACCCACTTCAACCATCAACGAGAAGGTAAAGATATTGGATATCAATGACAAAAAAGCGACTTTCCAACATATCACTCAAACCTCCAAGGCCAGTCATGTATTGAGTGTCGGAGATTCGTTGTCAATCCTAAGTCCCGAACTCACGGGGCTCACCATTACAGGTATCACAAAAGATTTGGTTATACTCAGCAACGGCATGGAGAAGCACAAAAAAGACGAGTTTGATGTGGACATATACACATCGTCCTATCAGGAAAGCATGCTCCGCCTTGCCATACAACGTCATTTTGAAACAGAACGTGACAATTTCCATAGAGAAAAAGGCAGAATTAAGACACTGGCTTTATTCTTTATAGACGACATACTCTCTTTCCGCGGAGATGATGAGGGCAACAATGCCTGGCTGAGAGATTTGTTCGACAGGCTGCTTGAAGCACAATTGAAAACAGAACTTCAAAAAGAAAATTCGCCCGGATATGCAACATTCTTGCGTGCAAGCCTCAATGATCTTGCCGCTTGCAGGGCCGGCTACTTCGCACAAGACAACAGTGACCCGGACGATGCAGTGAAGAAGGAAGTGGATGACATATTGCACAACAAAACTGAACTGTTGTCGTTCGTAAACAAGAAAGGACAACCCAATACATGCCGTTTCCTCTTCTCGAAGTGGACATTAAAAGAAGGCTGGGATAACCCGAATGTATTTACAATAGCCAAATTGCGCAGCAGTGGCAGCGAAAACAGCAAACTACAGGAAGTGGGACGAGGATTGCGCCTGCCTGTGGATGAATATGGCAACCGGGTAAAAGACGAATCGTTCTACCTGAACTACATCGTAGACTTTACTGAACGCGACTTTGCAGACCGTTTGGTGATGGAGATAAATGAGGATATACAGACGGGTAGTATCACACACATATCCCTTGAAGATATGCGAAGAGTTGCAGCACTGCGTGGAACGGGAGAAATGGATCTGTTCATGGAATTGTATCAGAAAAAATATGTTCTTGACTTGGATCGCACACTTGACCCAACAAAGGTGATGGACTTGTTTACCGAATATCCTGAGTTTAACAATGTTACAGGTAAGGTAAAAGACCGCAACAAAGGTACAAAGGATGTGGTGAAAATACGCAAAGCCCGCTATGAAGAACTAAAAGAACTGTGGGCGCAACTCAACCGTAAATACATTGTATTTTACCAAAACGACATTGACCAGCAGATTAGAGCAGCATTACCCAGTATTTTAATAAATGATGTTTTTATACACCAATCCATACAAAGCCTGCGCCAGCAAGTGACAACGGCCGATGGTCAAGTTGTGACGATGCAGCAGGCTGGCCAGCAATACATTCTGGCAGGTAAAGAGATGCACTATAACGAGTTCCTGAAGCGTGCATGCCGACAGACAAGCATACCGATGACTATGCTGCATTCCGCCATTTGTGAATATGCCAGAACGCACCCGATGGATGGATATATCAATGAATCATCACTGAGCGCATTTATCGCCAAGTTCAACGGATGGAAGATAAAGAACTTGCAAAACCTGGTGAAATATCGTCAGGCAAACTATTCGTCAAAATCAACAGCCTTTACCTATGCCGACGGTTCGCTGAAGGAAGAGGTGTTGCAGTGGACGATAGGCAAAAATGTACTAAACGCAGAACCTTCAAAAAAGTATCTGTATGACAAAGTGGTATACGACTCACCACTGGAAAAGGAGAATATCATGAATGAAGTCGACCATGTAATAGTGTATGGCAAAATTCCACAAAAGAGTATCTGTATTCCCAACATTACCAACGACCTTTACAGCCCCGACTTCATCTATGTGGTGCAACGTGCCGATGGCAAAAAAGAGCTGAACATTGTTATTGAAACTAAAGATATACCAAATGATGAAGCCAAGAGAACAGTCGAAGACGCGAAGATAAATAATGCAGAGCGGTTCTTCCAACAGTTAAAGATTGATGGATATGAAGTAAAATTCTGCCGCCAATTGCAGAACAAGAAAATGGCAAACATTATCAGCGAGTTATTAGAAGAAGACGCTTCGAACCCTGTATAAACGAACAGAGATACGGTATATGCCCTGACACCTGCCAACAAGGGTCAGGGCATTTGATTTATTATTGTGACAGACAGCCCCATACCATGAGGAGAAAAATACCTCCTCCCCGCATTAATAACATAAAAAAAACGGTTCCTCTTTGTAACAACTTTCCCGCTTCCCCCGTCTATCTGATTGAAAGCGCTTTCAAAAACAAATTCAGTTATGAACAAAAACAAAATAAAACCATGAAAAAGTTTGTATTTACTCTATTGCTAGTCTTCGTCTGCCATCTGGGCTACGCCCAAAGCATCAACGGTCTTTTCAATGAATTCGGCAGCGAAAAAAATGCCGATTGTGTCAAAGTATCTTCTTTCATGATGTCTCTTGGAAAAATGTTCGCCGGACACGATGAAGACGCTGAGATAATAAGAAAAATAAAGTCAATAAAAGTACTGGACCTGGAATCTTGTACGGCAAGCGTAAAAGAACGGTTCAGTAAAAAAGTGAACAGGCTGAGCCTGAAGGGATACGATGAGCTGATGCGTGTAAACGATGAAGGCGAGAAAGTCCGCGTGCTGATGAAAACCAAAAAGGAAACTATCCGCGAACTGCTATTCGTATGCACGGGAAAAGAGGATTGTACACTGGTACAGATAAACGGAAAATTCACAAAGGAAGATATAGACAAATTAGTAAATCAGGAAACAAAGAAGAAGCATGGACGCCGCTGAGTTTAAACAACAATTCCTGCCTTACCACCGCAAACTCTACCGGACAGCCTTCCGGCTGACAGAAAACCCTCAGGAGGCGGAAGATATGGTGCAGGAGGCGTATCTGAAATTGTGGAACAAGCGCGATGAGCTGGCGGGCGTGCTGAACACCGAAGCCTACTGCGTCACCCTTGTCAAGAACCTGTGCTACGACGCCCTCCGCAGGAGCCGGCCCGATGAAGACGGACATGCACCCGAAGAGCTGAACCTCCCTACGGACACCAACATAGCGCGGGAAGTGGAACAACGGGATGAGGTGAACCAGGTACGCCGGCTCATCGGCAGACTGCCAGAGCAACAAAAGCGGGTGATTCTGCTCCGTGATGTCAATGACTGCTCCTTTGAGGAGATAGAGCAAGCCACAGGACTGAATGCCATCAACATACGTGTGTTGCTGAGCCGCGCCCGCAAAAAGATACGTGAACAATATAATGCAATAATGAACTATGAAAGTAAATGAAATAGAAAGACTATTGACCCGGTATTACGATGGAGAAACCAGCGAAACCGAAGAAAAGGAACTGAAACGCTTTTTTACCGAAGAGGACGTTCCGGCTCATTTACTTGCCGAGAAGGAAATCTTCATGCAACTGGCAGCACAGCCCGCTCCCGAAATACCGGAAGGACTGGAAAGCAGGCTGAGCCGCAAGATAGACCAATGGGACACAGGCGAAAGACGCACGCTGAAAATAAAAAAACATACACGGGTCCTCCGCTTGCAATGGATAGGGAGCATAGCCGCCAGCCTGCTCATCCTGCTCTCCGTAGGACTGTACCTATACAAGCCCTATCCGGCACCGCAAGATACCTGCGCCACCCCCGAAGAAGCATACGTACAGGCCCAGAAGGCACTTATCATGCTTTCCAGCAGCCTGAATAAAGGAATAGAAAAAGTGGAATCGGTGCAGGAAGCCACCGGAAAAATTCAAGAGAACGTAAACGAACAATTAAACCGATTAAATAACATAAAACAATGAAACGTACATATATCATTACCTTATTGCTCTCTCTGTGCTCACTGTTCACCTACGCACAGGACAGTTTTTTCGACAAGTTCGCTGATATGGACGGGGTAACCTCTGTCTATATCTCAAAAGCCATGCTCAGCCTGATGCCCGACATGAAAACGGAAGGGGTAAATATAGGCGAAGTAGCCTCCAAACTGGATAACATCCAGATTCTAAGTTGTGAAAAACCCGACATTATCGCCAAGCTGAAAAAAGAGACAGCTTTCATCAGTCCCAAGAACGGCTACGAGGAACTGATGCGCATAAACGATGAAGGCGAAAAGACCATCATTTATCTGAAACGGAACAAAAACAAAGAAAAGGAATTTGTATTGATGAGTCAGGAAAAAAATGAATTTACCATCATCGCCATCACAGGAAATCTGACCCTGCAAGAGATACAAGGCATCATCAACAAGGAGTAACTCCACACATCCCCCACCATAAGGCCTTTTCTCCCGCCTGCTAAGGTCTGAAGAAAGGATATATACTATCTCCATAGCACTATGGAGTTATCTCCAAAGCTTGCGGAGTTAACTCCAAAGGCTATGGAGATAACTCCGCAGGCTTTGGAGATAGTAACCGGACGGTCGGAAAGGCTTAACAATAGGGCTGCGAATGCTTACGTTATCTCCGGAAAAGGGTTATCCGCCCGTAGAAGCCCCGCCAATGAAGGAACTTATTTCTTTATCCGTTTTTGGGTAGGCAAAGTAAACTCATGCGCTTCGGTCACCGCCCCGTTGCTCTCTGTTGCAAAAACACGGAATTGCGCCTGGCCTGTTTTCAACTTCCTGCCTCCACGAATGGTGGCCGTGTACCTTATCTGATTCCCGACAGGCATATAGGCAATCTGAGCCGAAGGTGAAATCAAAATATGTTTCATGCCGCTCATTTCCTCTATTACCGGAGTAACATTGTAAGCGGGCACATCACCATCATTCACCACATCGAACACCAGTTTGCTGTCTTCTTCCGCATCAATAACATGGTTACGGTTATCATCGATAAAACGCAGGTTGATAATCCTCAATCCCGATGAAGGCTCATAAGAGGAAGTGTGCTCATACTGCGAAGAAGAAGGATAAGTCTTTACGTAATACTCCTCCACCTGATAAGTTTCCTCCCGAGGTGTAGTTATGGCATTTCCCACAGCAGCCCCCGTTACAGTTCCCAGCAGGGCGCCGAATTGCGAACCGTTGTATCCGCCGGCCCTGTCACCCACAATAGCGCCTAATACTCCGCCGATGGCCGCACCGGCTTGTACTGCCGCCGGATTGCCTTGCATTCCGGATGGTGAGCAAGCCGAAAGCAAAGCGGTCGGAATGCATAAAATGAATATCATTTTTCTCATACCCCAAGTAGTTTATAATCTTTATCAGACAGACAAATATACTTTTTCCTATTGACAATGGGTTCATCGGCTATGTTAAAATTTCATTTCCTGTCATGCATCCTCATCGGTCTAACCGCCATCATTCTGGATGGAAGGCTCTTCTTCCTAAAATGAAAAGATAAGTCTAAATAACACAAGAAACAGAAGGAGACGTTTTTTTTTCTATATATTTGCCGGAAAACAAATGAAAAGTTCTTCGCCATACCCTTGCATCGCCGCAGAAGGCTTCCCCTCTCCGCTGCAAAACCGCGCCCGGTATGGCAAGGAAATATTTATAACCTATCATTATGGAATTGAAAGCAAAATACGAACAGCGCATTGAACAGGCTGAGGCAGAACTCCGCCAGGTAAAAAATAAGATTCTCCGCATCAGCACGCTGAGGGTCTTGTTATTTGCAGCAGGGATTATAGGAACAATCTACTTCTATCAGGCAGGGACACCCACTATATGTCTAACCATAGCGGTCACTTTCGTTCCTTTTCTGGCATTGGTGAAGTATCACAACCGGTTGTTTTTCCGCAAAGACTGGCTGGAAACCTGCATACGGGTGAATAGTGACGAGCTTTCCGCACTGGCGGACAACTATGAGCCATTTGAGGACGGAAAGGAATTCACAAATCCGGCCCACAGGTATTCTTTTGACCTGGACTTGTTCGGAAGGCACTCCTTGTTCCAGGCCTTGAACCGTACCTGCACTTCATTCGGAAAGGAAAAACTGGCAGAATGGTTGCAAAATCATCTGGAGATAAAGGAAGAGATAATCCAACGGCAGGAGGCGACAAAGGAACTGGCTGCTTATTCCGATTTCCGGGAAACATTCCGGATCACCGGCCTGCTCTACAAAGGGGCGACAAGCGACCGCGAAGAAATTAAAGAGTGGACGGAAGCACCTGCCTATTTCAGCAAGAAATGGTGGAGCCGCCCGTTATTGGGAATCGTTCCCGGAGTCAACATCGTACTGGCTATGCTGGGAGTGGCGGGGGTCATTCCGATGACATGGTTCGGACTGGCCTTCGGACTGTTCGTGATAGGTAGTTTCGGACTGATAAAGCCTGTCAGCAACCTGCAAAGAGTGTATGACAAGAAATTACGTATCCTGTCTATCTACGCCGAACTGATCAGCCTGATAGAAAACCGGGAAATGAACGCTCCGCTACTCAGACACCTGAAAGCTGAATTCGGCATGAACGGGAAATCCACCACCCATATCTTGAAAGAGCTTTCACGGGAACTGGACAAACTGGACTTGCGCAACAACCAACTGCTATATGTCTTGCTGGAAGGTTCCATGTTCTGGCAACTCCGGCAGGTAATGCGCATTGAGCAATGGAGGCACAAATATGGAAAATATCTGCTCCACTGGCTGGACGTATTGGGTGACATTGATGCTCTTTGTTCTCTGGCGACATTTGCCGGCAACCATCCCGCATACACCTATCCGACCATTGCCGGCAAGCCTTTTGTATTCCTTGCAAAGGATATGGGACATCCCCTGATGCCTGCACGGCAATGTGTGACCAATGATGCCGATATCCCCTCAAGACCGTTCTTTGTCATCATCACAGGAGCCAACATGGCAGGAAAAAGTACTTATCTGCGTACAATCGGAGTGAATTATGTATTGGCATGTACCGGCTGCCCCGTATGCTGTTCCTCCCTTGAAATATATCCTGCCAAACTAGTGACAAGCTTGCGGACTTCCGATTCGTTGACAGACAACGAATCTTACTTCTTTGCCGAACTAAAACGATTGAAACAAATTATAGACCGCCTGAATAAGGGAGAGGAGTTGTTCATCATTCTGGATGAGATTTTAAAAGGAACCAACTCGATGGACAAGCAGAAAGGCTCATTCGCCCTGGTACGCCAACTGATGGAACTGAAGACGAATGGCATCATTGCCACACACGACCTGCTATTAGGGAAACTAATAGAATATTTCCCCAAAGAGATACGGAATTATTGCTTTGAAGCTGATATTACCAACGATGAACTGACTTTTTCATACAAACTCCGTGAAGGTATCGCACAAAATATGAATGCCTGCTTCCTGATGAAAAAGATGGGGCTAATCATCAACGACTAACCCCACCCGACAATTTATCACATTAACGTCTTAAGCAAATAAAGCAGACCTTCACAGGCACACCTTATTTCATAACATAAAGAGTCATAGAAAATCAAAATTCACTTGTTTCCAAGCAATGTACAAACGCACTTGCATCATCTCCCGTGAAATAAAACACAGAAGATGCAGGTTCGTATGTATAGGGGATGAAACGGAACAGCTGGGCCGCAACGAATTTCTTGTCCTGAGAAATCATATAGTCCATACGTACGTTTCCGTTTGTCTTTACTTTCACGTCATTCCTGGTTTCAAAACCTTTTTTCTCCAACGCATCCGTCAAAGCCTGTAAATCGCATACATCAAAGAAGCAGGTCCCTTCTTTAGCTACGCTGCCGGTAGGTGCATATACCCATTCCTTGCCTCGCCAGAAAAAGCGGAATACGGCCCACAGAAACAAAATGGTTCCACCGGCCATAAGCACCATGCTCATGGTGGATGAGGAATCCCCCATCTTTAAAGAGGTTGCAAATGCACCCGCACCTATCACACAAAGGATAGCGGATATGATAATAGAAGAAACACTAGTACGTTTTACGACATCAGGGTGTGTTGTTGAAAACAAGGTTGCTTCAGTAGAAACTGTATTACTCATAATAATTTAAATTTTATTCTTTACTAATTAAAAATACAATAATTCATACCAAGGTCACATCTCGCCAATCACCCAGCAAGACAGAACCATGAAAAACAAATTGGTAAAAGAATAAAAGCTAAATAAGAATGCGCCTCATACCAAAGATATAGTGCTCGCAAGCACTATCCCAGGGAAGGGAATGGGAAGAGGCATACACATGGGTATGACAGCTTGCAAGACTGGCCATCCGGGCGGCCATCTTACGCAACAAAATTTTGATAAATTGGGTAGTCTCCATGGAGGAAAAACGGTACATGCGCTCTGCAGAGGCACTGACACGATGTGCTAAAGTATGAGCGTCCCCAAACTCCATATCTGCTATTCCCTTATTGCTATCCAAGGGAATGACACGATCTTCATTGATGGAGTGCTGCGGAGTAGTATCCGTATGCTGTACAGTACATACCGTCATTGATGCAGCTGGAACTGCATCTACATATTCTGTTCCGGCAAAAGCCAAGGCAAACAGAAAAAATAATATGACTGTAACAAATCCTTTCATTGCTTACTGTTTGGTTTACAAAGATAACATAAATAGCGTTTTAGGTTTCATTTCATACAATAATTAACACATATCAAAGGTATTTTGTTTTAAGGGAGCTATGAAGGATTATCGTAAGCGTCTCCGCGATTCTATATAGTATATTAAAAATAAAAAGTCTAATGAT
>OLXX01000659.1_pt1 | contig 11872 bp, 4 predicted proteins | sample 1644211 | NCBI WGS metagenome assembly OLXX01 (sample SAMEA103958145, study PRJEB25191) | human gut metagenome | biome: human-associated habitat [ENVO:00009003]; feature: intestine environment [ENVO:2100002]; material: feces | place: Germany | collected 2013/2015 | reverse complement strand
GTCCACCGTGTCGTACTTGTGGTTGGACAGTGCCTCGAACACCGGCGTGAGGTACAGGCAGGTCGCGCCGAGGGCCGATATGTAGGGCAGCTTCTCGCGTATGCCGCGCAGGTCGCCGCCCATGAAGTTCTCCCGCGTGGGGACGGAGCCCCAGGCGTCCGCGCCCTCCGGCGTGAGCGATGAGTCGCCGTTTTTGAACCTCTCGGGAAAGAGCTGATAGTAGACCTGTCCAGAGCTCCAGTCCGGGGCTTTGAAGCAGTCCTCGGGGTTCGGCCAGAGAAACTCGAAGAAGTCCTCATCCGGCCCCGGCTCCGTGTCCCGGAAGCCGTTCGGCCCGTACCAGAGCTCGCGCTTCCCGGAACGCAGTCGGAAGCAATAGCGCACATAGGCTGTTATGGGCTCTGTCTTGATCTCCGCCTCATAACAGTCCCGCCAGGCATCCCGGAGCTTCGGTCTCACCAGTATCTTTCTGCGCCTTTCCGGGTCTGTCTCCCCCCTCTCCCAGTACAGCAGCCCGACCTCGTCCAGGTCTCCCCTCGCGGCGAAGAGCCGTATCACCAGACCGGTCCTCGAACTGGGGTAGACAAACTCGGCCGTGGGGCGATGCAAAACTGCGGCAAGCTCCATGGCGAACCTCCTCTCAAGCACGCTCCGTCGAGGCGCGTGCCATTATTTTTGTGCTCAGCAGCGTCTGACGTATGCTGGCGTCCGGATTTTCTATCTGGTTTATGAGTATCTCCGCCGCCTGCACGCCGAGCTCGAAGGTGTCCACCTCAATGCTGGTGATACCGGGCTCGGCCAGGGCGGTGACGGCCGTGTCATCAAAGCTGAGTACGCCAAAGTCCTCGGGCACGCGCAGTCCCAACCTCTGCGCTGCCCTCAGCGCGCCAAGCGCGAGCATGTCGCTCCCGCAGGCAAGCGCGTCAGGCCTGTTTTCGGAGGCAAGCAGATCCGTGACCTGAGCGATGACAGCGTCGATGCTCATGGCGTCGTTGTGCAGTATAAGCTCGCGATCCACGCTTAGCCCGCAGGCGTCCAGCTCGCGGCAGCAGCCTGAGAGCCTGTCGCGCGAGAATAGGTCGCTCTCCGGCCCGCCGAGGTAGCCAATGCGGCGATAGCCCTTCGCCACCAGGTGCCGGACGGCGAGCACGCCCGCCTGGGTGTTGTTTATATCGAGCCAGCTGGTTTCCGCGCCCACGTCCTCTGCCCGGCCCAAGATGACGCATGGGAAATGCAGCTCCTCTACCTTGCGGATGAACTCCCGGCTGACAAGCGATATGGGAAACACTACGCCGTCCACCTTTTTACCGAGGATGAGTCGCTCGACGCTGGAGATGCCGCCGAATGCGCGCGAGCCGTTCGTGACCATAAGGCTGTAATCCCGCCTGTGAGCGACGGTCTCTATGCCGAACACCGTGTTATTGAAGAAGTTGTTAGAGTAGGCGCCCGGGTCGGCCACATCGATGACCAACGCCACGGCGCGCGGGCTGCCGGTGGCAAAGCTGCGCGCAAAGTCGTTGGGCACATACTTGAGCTGCTCCATCGCGTCATATATTCGTTTTTTTGTCTCCTCCGAAATGGCGCCCTTGCCGTTTAGCACCCTCGACACGGTCGAGGCCGAAACCCCAGCCATCTGCGCAACGTCCCGTATAGTGACTGACATAAGCCCTCCTGTGCAACCGGTTTCCGATATTAACGCCCGTTGTTGCATGATTGATTGCGGTTGTTTTGTATAATTGCTACAATTTATCTCCAGCTATTTGTGCATATAATTATTTATTTCAATTTGTTCTAATGCAACCGTGTTACTTGATATAAAACTAGCACTTTTTCACTGATTTGTCAACAATGGTTTAGAATCTTTATTCAGTAAAAGCAACTGGTGTCAGTATTGTGCATTCGCTTACCTGACGTGTTCAAGCATGAGTTGTGAATCACACACAGCACCCGCCTATCACAATAATACATAATGGAGCCTGCAATATGAACACGGAGGTTTCATTATAGAGGCACTTATTTTTACGACTGAATACACGGTACAGCGAGCGCAAATCCCGTGTTACAAAAGGCGGTCAGCGACGTGGGGCGCGGCACGATGACGGCACGAGCCAGAGCAATGAACGCGGATCCAAAAACGGCTTTGGCAAGCCGGTTTCGCAATGAAAGCGCGGATGATAAAGGCACTTGCTCAGGTGCTCTCGAGGACTTGGGGGACAGCCCTATGGTGTACAGCAATTGGCGCTGTGGAGCTATGACAGCCGCGCCGCGGAGGACCGGGTGTGAGATAATGCAGGCATAGTATATTGAAAAGGACGATATACCCACGCAAAAGCAGCACTGCCGCGAATCTGCGGCTACGCAGGGTTAGAACATCGTGTGTGAACTCTCCGAAAAGGGCGTCTCCGGCTTCAAGGTCTCGGCACGTGACCTCGACACCAGAGATTCGACATGCACGTTGACAAGCTGATGAACTACATCTGCTGCTGGCAGGCCTCATGAAAGAGCATCAAGACCTCTATCCGTGTCAAGACCCGCCTCAGTCAGATGACGGAAGTGGGGCGCTACACATGTGGCACCGTGCCATATGGCTTCCACCTTGAAAAGCGCGGGCACGTGAACAAGCGCAACCGTAAGGGCAGCTCCCTGCTCGTCGGCAACATCTTCTGCGCGCACTGCGGCAATAGGCTGACTCTTACGACCAGCGGGCGTAAGAAGAACCGGTACACCCCGATGGCCAAGCGCATCTGCTACCAGTGCCGCTACAACGTCCTGCACCCAGCGAATGCGACGGTCAGTCCGACTACCCCGTGCCCAAGGTGGATTCCATGGTCGAACAGGTCGTGCGCATGAAGCTCGCGGAGATAGAGCCGGGCAGCTACTACGCGTTTTCTATTCTGGCTCGTACGCACGAAGCAAAGGGAACAAAACGAGCGCCCCGTGCGCTAAACGCGAGGACGCTCGTCAGTGATCATTTAGAATGTTATTTACGGCTCTTACTCCGAACCTGAATCATTCTCCTGGAAATTCTCATTGTCGTCAGGGCAGGAAATGAACATTTCTTCCGTGGTCAGCTGCGCCAGCTCAAGCTTCTCAGTAATCTCTACCAGCGCATTTGTAGTGGCTTCCAGCGCGTCGACAGCAGTTGCCATACGCCCAGCACATTGCCTTGTAATCAGCCATACTGACCCCTCCCGCGCTCATTATAATAATCGGCACTGCTCACTGAGTCAGTGCCGATTATCTTATGGCAAATGCTCCTAATTGTGATGCAAAGTGAACCCCCTTTGGCGTCATGGGTTCGTTTTGCGCCAAGGGGGTTCATCTCCTGCATTTGCTCATTCGGGTGTTAGCCCGCAGTTCTTGAAACGTTGGTTTCGCTTGCTGTGTCGCATGGATAACGCAACGCCTTCAATCAATGAGCCAGTTTATATTTCAAGGAATCACCATTTTACTTATTTCTCACAAAACCGCATGAGCATCATTGCTGCCTGGGCTCTTGTGGCCGCATCCTGAGGGCTGAGGGTGGAGCCATCGCCGGTGCCGTTGATAATCCCGGTGCCGCAGGCCCACTGTATGGCGGGAATGGCGTATTCGGACACATCCGCCGCATCCGTATAGGACAGGATGTTTGAATTCTCACCGACGGATACATCATAGCCTTCGGACTTGGCATAACGCCACAGCATAGCGGCGAACTGCTCCCGGGTAATGGGGTCGTTGGGGCCGAATTTCCCATTGTCATAGCCGTCGACGATACCTTCGGTGGCCGCCCATCGGATCGCTTCGGAATACCACTGCCCATTGGCCACGTCGGAGAATCCTATATCGCCGATGACCACGGGACTGCCCGCCATGCGCCATAGGATCGTGGCAATCATGGCGCGGGAGGTTGTTGCATCGGGGTCAAAGGTGTTCACGCCGGTGCCATCCATAAGGCCGTGCTTATAGACATAACGCACAGCCTCGGCATACCAAGCATTCTCTGCCACATCCGTAAAGGGCAACGGCCCCGTGTAAAGCTCACGGAAGGAGGCCCAGATTTCCACCCCGCTGGCAGGCATTTTGAAAGTGTACTTGGTATCGCTGACTTTTGCAGGCTTTACCTCATTTCCGTTTCTGTCGGTAATCGTAAGCCCGTAAAGCTCGTACCCCTCATCCGGGGCAATTGTTACAGTCACCATGCTGCCCGCGGGAGCGCGGCTCGTGCTGACGTAAACAGCACCGTTTTCAATATCTGCCGAAACAGTAACCGGATAAGTCGGCACGCCGCCTGGATTAGTCTTGGCAGCCCACTGGGCGTAGAGCGTGACAACTGCACCGTCTATAGCAGCAAGATTTTTCACCGCTTCCCGGTCAGCGTAGAGTATGTCTCCGTCCTGCGTATCACTCCACCCGGCGAAGTCATAGCCTGTGCGGGTGAAGGCATTGGCGGTGAGACTCTGCTCCACGTCATAGGTGAAGGTCTGGTTATCCATATTGCCGTCTCCGCCGTTGGCATTAAAGGCAACGGTGTAGGTAGTGGGCATCCACTTGGCGTAGAGCGTGATAACCGTTCCGTCTACATCAGTAAGGTTATTCACTAGGGCTCGGTCAGCGTAGACAACATCACCGTCCTGCGTATCACTCCACCCGGCAAAGTCATAGCCTGTGCGGGTGAAGGTGTTGGCGGCAAGACTCTGCTCCACGCCATAAGCGAAGGTCTGGCTGTTCATTTCCCCGTCTCCGCCGTTGGCATTAAAGGCAACGGCGTAGGTAATGGGCGTCCATTGTGCATACAAGGTGACGGTGCCGCTGCTTTCGCTGGTCAGGTTGCACACACTTTCAGCGTCGGAATATGCAACATCGCCGTCCTGTGTTTCGCTCCATCCGGCGAAGGTATAGCCTGTGCGGGTGAAGGTGTTGGGGGACAGTGACTGTTCTTCACCATAGGTAAAGTCCTGGCTATCCATCTCACCGTTACCACCGTTGGCATTAAAGGCAACGGTGTATGTAATGGGCGTCCACTGGGCATAGAGCGTGATAACCGCATCGTCAACATCAGTGAGGTTTTTCACCGCGTCCCGGTCAGCGTAGACAACATTGCCGTCCGGTACATCACTCCACCCGACAAAGTCATAACCCGTGCGGGTGAAGGTGTTGGCGGCGAGATTCTGCTCCACGTCATAGGCGAAAGTCTGGTCATCCATATTGCCGTCGCCGCCGTTGGCGCTGAATGCCACGGTGTAGGTGACGGGCGTCCAGCGGGCTGTGTAGGACTTGTCCCCGGTGGCGTCACTGCCGATCTCCGTCACTTTGCTGCCATTGTCGTCATACCATCCGTCAAAGATGTAGCCGGTTCTGGTGACGTCCGTAGGCAGCTTGGCGCCAAAGCCCTGGAAGTAGCTTGTGATGCTGCCGCTGTTTATCGTGCCGCCGTTGGCGTCGAGCGTGACATTGTAGGATGTCGTTCCCCAGCGCGCATAGAGGGTGACGGTGCCTCCATCTATAGCAGTAAGGTTTTTCACTTTGGCCCCGTCGGTATATGCTATCTGTCCATCCGGCGTTTCGCTCCACCCGACGAAGGTGGCGTCCGCGTGGGTGAAGGTGCAGGCGGGCAGAGCCTGTTCTTCATCATACAGGAAGATGCGCTCGTCCATTTGCCCCTCACCGCCGTTGGCGTCGAATTTAACGGTGTAGGTCTGGGGGACATAGCTGTAAAAGTATCCTGGGCGATTGATTTGGATTTCAGTTCTGCTTGAGAATGGCGAGTCCTTGATGCTCACAGCGCTGTCATCATTGTCTCCGTAATTGCCCGTTTTGACGGCAATCAGTTTCCCCTCCGGCGGGTCTATGATGACATTGACCGGATTAGGGCCAATGCCGTATTCGTCGCCGTTCGCCCTGAGCGTGCCGCCGCGGATGGTGATGCTGCCCGTGTAAATACCGCGGCCGTTTCCCCACGCGGGAAAAGAGTTGACTGTGCCGCTCTCGATGGTCATATTCCAGGCAGAAATACCGTGTTTGAGGCTGTATGTGGCGGTTGTGTTGAGCGTACCGTCGCCTTTAATGGTGAGATCACCGGCAACATAGATACCATAAGAATTCCATGCGGCGGCATCGCATCTCACGTTGTTCACGCCGGAAAGCTCTATTGTGAGGTGGCCTGCACGGTAGATGGAAGCGCATTGGCTGCTTGACACATGGCTGTTGAATTTGTATGCATTGTTTATCGTGGCGTTGTTCAGCTTCAGCGTCTCGCCGTCCCAGGTATATGTGCCATCCTCGCTTGTGTACGGGGCATCAGGGGTACCGTAACGGCCAACGCCGTCGATATAAATGTTGGGAGGCATTTTGACGGCAACGCTGGCGGAAGCAGACTTACCGGAATCTCCTTTGGCAGTTGCCGTAACGGTAAGACTGGCCGCAGTCTCGTTATCTCCAACCACAAGCAGGCCGCCGTTGGTAATCGCAGTGCGGCTGTCCTCATTGCCGGTTACGGTCCAGATGACAGTCTGGTCATAAGCGCCTGTGCCTGTCACGGTGGCGGCAAACTGCAGTTCTCCGCCTTTTTCCACGGCCGCGGACTCCGGCTCTATGGACACGCCGGTGATGGAGAATTCAGGCACATAGACTTCGCTGTGGAAGTATTTGCTGCTGTATGTCCCGGAAACCTCTTCGGTGATATGTTCTGTGACAGTGCTCGCCGCACTTTCGCCGTACTGCACGGTGATGGCGCCAACCGCCGCCGGGTCGATGGTGACTTCGCCGCTTATGCTGCTGGTGCTGCCGGTGGCTGTAAGGCTCGCGCCGGTGATAGTGACAGCGCCGCTTATGCCGCTGCCGTTCGCGCCTTGAGCGGAAAGCGAGCCTTCGCCGGCTATGATGATGGACGGAGCTTCAATGCCGCTGGTGCTGCCTGTTACGCTGTTTTCGCCCAGCAGCTTCAAGGTGATGGGGGCGCTGCCGGTGTAGAGGATGCCGCTGCCGTCCGCGTTCGCTATCGTTGCGTTATCCAGAGTCAGCACAGCGCCGTCCCATATGATATCGGCTTCGGCGGCGCTGCACTGCGTAACCGCGCCGCTCCCATCTGTTCTGGCGTAGGCCGGGGCAGACGCGTCCCCATACAGCCCCAGGCCGCCGACCGTGATGTTGGGCCCGCCCTCGCTGTATTCGCTGTGAAAATATTTGATCCAGGTGAAGTTGGGCTCAAGCCGTACATAATCAGAGTAAGTCTCAGTCGTCACATGCGAAGCGTCATCGCCGTATTGAATGGTTATCTGCCCTCCATTTTTAGGGTCGACATAGACAGTGCTTACATTTTGAAAAATACCCTTATGGATGGTGACGGTACCGCCGGTGATCTTGACATTGCCCCCGGAACCCGCGATATTAATGCCATAACCATAGTTGCTGCTGACAACAACTGTACCGCCTGAAATCGTGATCTTGCCGCTGTCTCCAAAGATACCATACACGTTGCCCGTCGCGGTGACTTCGCCGCTGTTGATGTTGAGCTTATAGGCATGGATACCGCCATTATAGCCATCAAGTTTTTCACTCATCACGCTGAGGGAGCCTTCGCCGGTGATGGTGAGGTCATGGATATCGATGCCGTTCTCGCTGCCTGTGACGCTGTTTTCGCCCACCAGCTCCATGGTAACGGCATTGCTGCCGGCGTAATAGATGCCGCTGCCGCCTTTATTTTCTATCGTTGCATTATTCAGAGTCAGCGCAGCGCCGTCCCAGGTGACGGTTCCGTCCCCAAAGCTTTCCACAGCCGGGTTTTCCGGGCTGCCGGTCAGTTCCCGCCCTTCGACCTCGATCTTCAGGGCATCGCGGGATCTATCAACGCTGTGGAAATATTTCTCACCGGAAAAGCTCAGCTGCGTTTTTTTCTCCAGATATGTTTCCTCTGTCGCGCTCTCGTTGTCGGCGCCGTGCCGGATGGTGATCTGCCTGTTATGCTGGGGGTCAATGGTTACATAATCGGGAATACCACTGCTGCCGCCGATGGCGGTGACCGTGCCGCCGGAGATGAAGACGCCGTTAGAGCCATTGATACCGTCCCCGACTGTTCCGGTGGCGGTGACCGTGCCGCCGGTGATGATGACGGTGTTTCTGCCCCGGATGCCCATGTCGGATGATTGCAGCCCGCTGCCCCTGAGTGTTCCAGTGGCAGTGACAGTGCCGCCGGAGATCACAACATGGCGCCAGGCGGAGATGCCTATGCCCAATAACTTTGTAGTGCTGCCTGAAGCGTTTCCGCTGGCGATGACTGTACCGCCGGAAATTATAACATCGCGTCCGGCAGAGATTCCGCGGGCATCCGCTGAGCTGGACGCGTCATCGGCTTTGACATACGTACTGTCACCGCTGATATCATTTGCGGCATCGATGATGGTTTTGGCAGTCACGCTCCCGCCGGTAAAAGCGATGTTGCCGCGGACATTGATGCTGTAATCTGAAGCGTCGACTGTGAGCGAGCCTTCACCGGTAATGGTAAGGCTGCCGCCGGTGATGTAGATACCATTATCGAGGCCGAGAATGTTGTTCTCCCCCTGGAGCTCGATGATGAGATCCTCGCCTTCATAAAGGATGCTGTCAGTGATGTCTCCGGGGCAGTCGTAATCTGTATATTTAAGATTCACGCTGTCCAGCGTCAAGGTCTCGCCATCCCAGGTGACGCTGCCCCTGCCGTTATCGAACTGGCAGGTAACGGGGGTCCCGTTATAGATCAGTTTCTGGCCGTTGACCGTTATCAGCTCCCCGATCTCACCCGCGGCCAGCGCCGTGGCGGGCAGCAGGCTCAGGATCAAAACCAAGGCCAGCAGCAGGCTTATCATTCGTTTTTTCATAGTCATCCTCCAATTATCCGTTCATCTGCATGGAGTCCAGCAGTTCATTGATGGACGCCCGTACGCAGAAGCTTCCGTTGTCCCACACCACTTCACCGTCTGACAGTCTGGCCGCCGCAAACAGCTCCGGTGACGACAGCCGTCCGAATCGTATGGCGTGTAATCGGTGACTCATGTTGATGAGCGCTTCACTGCCGTTTGAAAAGCGCAGCCTGAGCTGATAGTTCGGCAATACTTGCAGTGTTACCCCGGTGTTATCCATAGCGCGACCTCCCCCGCGTATAAAATAAAAGCATGGGAATCCTGCCTATATCATACAGGACTCCCATGCTGTGCACATCACCCGAAGGGGGGATTTTGAGGGATCATTTCAGCAGATCCACCAATTTGCTCCGACGGTCTATATTTGTCTTATTGAAAATACTGCGGATATGGCTCTTCACCGTCTCCTCGGAGATAAAGAGCTTTTGTGCGATCTCTTTATTGCGCAATCCCTCCGCCGCCAGCTGGGCAACTTCACGCTCCCGTTCGCTGAGCTCCGTCATCTGCTCAGGGTACTTTTCCAGCATGGCAAAGATCCGGCTCTCCTCCGCCTTGGTGTAGTGGATTTCCAGCATCCTGATCTCCGCAATGGCGGTCTCGTGCTTCTTTTTGATGGAGGGCAGCAGGAACAGAACAGAAAGATATTTCCGAAAACAGGCCAAAAAAGTGTAGTTGTGATCCGGCGCAGCCAGAGTCAGGGACTGATCCAGCCACTCCGTCGCCTTTGGGATGGAGCCCATGGCCAGGTAGCACAGCGCCAGCCCCACGCACATGAAGTTGCGTGTGGACAGAGAGATCAGCCGGCTGTCCAGATTGAGGGAGGCCTCCACGCTGGCGATGGCCCGCTTGTACTCCTTTTTCAGGATGAGGTCGGTGATGCGGTTGGTTTTCGCCATGAAGTTGGTGAAGGTAAGGTCCCCCAGCACATCCGCCGATCCCCTGGCCCATGCAGCCGAGCGGTCCGGCTCCATCATAAGACCCAGGAGGTAGGTGCGTACGGTCTCCGCCATCTGGGTGTTTATGGCGGTGTGCTGCAAAAAAGGATAGGACAGGGCCTTGGTCTCTAGGTACTCAATGGCCTTTTGCAGGGAGATCATGTCCGACTGGTAGATGGCGTTGATGCCCAGCAGCAGCGCCGCGCCGTAGGTGACCGTGGCGTTCTGCCACTGCTCGGACAACATGGCCGCCCGGTGTGCGTAGATGTCCGACTCGTCGAAGCGGCCCTGGACGCTGAGCGCCTCACCCATATACAGCTCATAAGCCCCAGCGCCGTGATTACCGGTAAGCGGGTTATAGACATCCAGCATATCCCGCAGCTCATCCGCAGTCTCCATCATTTTGCCTGGTGTGCGGTAAAAAAGATACCACATGGAGGTAGTGCCGAACATATACGGCTCCCGCTGGCTGAAAAGCTGGGACGGAGCGGTCATCAGCTCAGCAGCCTTCTGATACTGTTCCCTCATGCGCGGAATATTGGGGAACTCCCGGAAGGCGGAAAGGAGATACCACTCGCCCATCAGCTGTTTGCTGCCGATTTTCTCCACGATTTCTCGGCTCTGCTCCAGCGCGGCCTCAAAGCCGCTGAAGTCTGTGCCGCCAAACAGCGCCAGGCATAGCCGCAGCATAGAGATCGGATAGCGGGCCAGGGTCTCCGTGGAACACCGCTGCAGCACCCTGCTGGCCAGGGCCGTATAGCTAACCGAGCCGAAACTCTCTCCCAGGAGTCCGATCAGTTCGCAGGAGAGCAACTGCTCATAATTGCCCGCCTGAAAAAAGCATTCCACAGCTTTTTTGTTATACCCTGTCCGGCGGTAGATCTCTCCGGATACCTCATAAACCTGACAGCGGAAATTCGGCGGCATCGCTTCCAGCATGTCCAGAAGAAAATGCCGCAGTAATTCATGGGGATAGCTGGCTCCGGCCCGCAGATCGTGGTGCATAAGCGGTGTCCGCACCAGAAGATTTTTAAGAGCCGTCTCCTGACCAGGGGCGATCTCGGACAGCTGTCCCTCTCGGATACAGTCGAATACCGCTATCCGCAGCAGCATTTCCTGCTCCATGCCGGATAGTTTCCTCCAGAAAAACTCGTGGAGCAGTCCATCCATGTCCTGAAATTCAGGCAATTTGTCCGGATTTTCCTTTAAGTTCCTCAAATACAGGGCAACTGCAACAGCCCAGCCCTCTGTGTTGCGATGGACGGCATCCGCCTGCTGTCTGGATAAACTCAGTCCCAGCTGCTGGGCGTATTTCAGAACATCTTTCTTGCCCAGCAGGAAATCCCGGGAATTTAGGCGGGTCACGCTGGAAGAGCTTTCAAAAACAGCCCTCAGCTTTTTGAAGTTTTGGGAGATAAGTACCACGTGCAGCCCATCCTGCTGGCGGTCTGCCAAAACCTGCAGAAGAGGCAGGGGCCAGTTGTCACCGACCAACTGAAAATTGTCTAGGATAAGATAGCAGGGCTCAGATATCGAAAACCGGGACAGGATATCCGCAGCATCGCTCACATTGCTGCGGTTGAGAAAGCCCAGTTTCCGCAGCGAATCCCCCGCCGCGGCATCCAGGCTGCCTATCTGACGAATGAACCAGTCCAGACTGGTGTCCTGCTGAAAGCTAACTGCAGTAAACCAGCGCACCTGATCAGCAGGCAGCGCCCTCATCGCCCAGCGTATCGCCGTACTTTTCCCATAGCCTGCAGGCGCTTCAATCATGGATAGCCCGCTTCTATATATGCCCAAAAGTTTATGTTGTATCTCATCCGAAAAATATAGCTGCTCCATAGGCGCGCACCCCACTTTTCTGCGCTTCTATTATAGGGATAAACGGCCGCTTTGTCACCCCCCGAAATGGGGTTTGGAAAAGACCACAATTTGATTCATGATCTCAACTTATCTGCGGTTTGTAATATTCCCTGTTAACTTTCAAAAATCGACCCATCAATATAGTAAAAGTGAGGCGTACAAAAGAAAAAATCGACAAGCCCTTGACGGTGCTTGTCG
>OLXX01000652.1_pt1 | contig 12056 bp, 12 predicted proteins | sample 1644211 | NCBI WGS metagenome assembly OLXX01 (sample SAMEA103958145, study PRJEB25191) | human gut metagenome | biome: human-associated habitat [ENVO:00009003]; feature: intestine environment [ENVO:2100002]; material: feces | place: Germany | collected 2013/2015 | reverse complement strand
TGCCGCACTGCATGAATACGCCGAGGTGAAATCGCAGGCCACCGACCTTGACCCGGTGGAACTGTATGAGGCCCGGCAGGCCATCCGATCTGGGTATGAAGCAGCCGCCAATGAAAAGTTGGAGCAGGTATTTGGCGAAAAATATTCGCCGCTGCGGTGGATGGACGCTAAACAGGCACAGACGCGCTTGACCAACGATACGGCAGAGGAATACGCCGCCATCCAAGTGGCGAAGCAAAGGCACAAATCCATGTCGCTGCCTACCCGCAAACGGAAGCAGGAGCAGGAATGGTAACGCGAAAGGCGGCACGGCCCATGTTGGTCGTGCCGCCGTTTGCCCTTACGATGCATTGCAGGACTACTCCATGTTATAACCGGTTCATTATTTAGTAAAATTTTAGTAAAGTATATTGACTTCGACAGAAGGCGCTATATAATGAGCTTGAAACGATACGAAAGGAGGAGCCTCATGGCGACAATCAAGGATGTGGCCCAGGCCGCTCAGGTCTCAACTGCGGCGGTCTCTCGGGTTTTGAACAAGGACGACAACATCTCTGTCTCACCGGAGGTGCGGGCCCGGATTTTTCAGGCGGCCCACGTCTTGGGCTATGTATCTCCTCGCCAGAGAAAGGCGGCAGAGCATAAAACGCACCTGGTCATTGGGGTGGCGGACTGGCGGATCATCCGCCCAGACCGGCACAATGTACGGCTCTCGTCTCTGTCCTGTCTGGTACAGATGATGACCGACCGGTACGAGGTAACCTTTGTTCGGTTGACTTTCAGTGAGCCTCAAAAGGTAGATGGCATTATCGCCTTGGGGGTGTTCAGCGAGAAGGAAATCGACTTTCTACGCTCCCTGTCCTTCGCCATCGTCTTTGTGAACTCCAACCAGCACAACTACGAGTTCGACCAGGTGCAGGTGGACTTTGAGCGGGGCCAGGAGCAGATGGTGTCCTATTTGCTGGATCAGAAGCGGTACACTGGCCTGGGGTATATTGGTGGTATTTATGACGGGGCCAATGGCCGCATCGGCACCCACCGTCTGGCCGCCATCCGGCGCATCTTGGAAAAGCGCGGCCAGTACGATCCCCGAACCTTCCATGTGGGGGAAATCAGTCGAGAAAGTGGCTATGCGCTGGCCAAGAAGGCCGTGGAAGAGCATACCTTGGCGGAAGCAGTTCTGTTGGGCAGTGATGAGGTGGCTGAAGGCGCTTTAGAGGCATTCCGGGAACTGGGCGTCCGTGTGCCGAAAGATGTGGCGGTCATCATCTATCAGGATATTCAGACCTTGGAGAGCAAGTGGCCCACCGGCACCTGCCTGGAGATGTTCCCGGACTATGTGTGGGAAAACGCCCTGGAACTGCTTTTTGGCCGGATCAGCCAGCGTCGTTCCCAGGCAGTGACCGTCACGGTGCCCACTCACCTGAAGATTGGAGACACGGCCTGAATTACCCAAGCGGTTATCAGAGGGCGTTCCCTCTATAACAGATAGATTCAATAGTAATCCCAGAAACATTTGCAGAAACAACAAGGAGGATCACAGTATGAAGAAAGCACTTTCTCTCCTGCTGGCTGGCGTGTTGTGTGTTGGCCTGCTGGCTGGCTGCGGCGGCCAAAACAGCGAGTCCCAGAGTAGCAGCACCAGCAGCACAAACTCCACAACTAGTAGTGCGAGTTCTACAGACAGCAGCGCAAATTCCACAGACAGCAGCACAAGTACCACGGCATCTTCTGAAACCAGCAACAAAAAGATTGATACCTTGCGGATCGCTTTTGTCCCGTCCCGCGAACCGGAAGAAATCATTACCGCTACCGAACCCCTGAAGCAGATGCTCACCGATGAACTGGCGACGCTGGGGTACGATGTAGGCGAGGTGGACATCACTGTGGGCACCAGCTATGAGGCGGTGGGTGAGGCTCTGGCCGCCGGTACCGCCGACGTGGGCCTGATCCCCGGCGGCACCTATGTGCTCTACGATGACGGCTGCGACGTGTTGCTGACTGCCACCCGAGACGGCCTGTCCATCGACTCCGACAGCGCCAAGGACTGGAACGACAACGCCCCCACCGAGCCTACCACCGAGCAGGTCACCAGCTACCGCGCCCTGATGATTGCCGGTCCCTCTGAGAAGGGCAAGGAGCTGGCCGCCAAGGTCAACGCTGGCGAGGCCCTCACCTGGGAGGACGTGAGCAGTGCCAACTGGAGTGTGGCCAATTCCTCCTCTCCTGCCGGATACATCTACCCCTCTCTGTGGCTCCAGGAGAACTTCGACAAGAATATCACCGACCTGCCCCACGCGGTGCAGTCTGACTCCTACGGCAGTGCCTTCGCCCGTCTGGCCTCCGGTCAGGTGGACATCCTCTGCACCTATGCCGACGCCCGCCGGGACTATGAGGACGAGTGGACAACCGAGTACGGCATGACCAACAGCATCTGGGATGACACCGCTGTGGTTGGCGTCACTCCCGCTATTTACAATGACACCATCAGTGTCAGCAAGACCTCGCCCATCATGGACGATGATTTCAAGCAGGCTTTGGGTCAGGCTTTCATCAACATCGGCAACACCGAGGAAGGCAAAGAGGTCATCGCCATCTACAGCCACAACGGCTATCAGTGGGCGAAGTCCGAGGACTACGACTCTGAGCGGGCCGCTCAGGAGATGATCCAGTCTCTGAACAGCGCGGGTTAAACTCAATCAAACATGAACCACAAATGAGGGAGGGAGGCCGAGGCTTTCCTCCCTCGTTTGGGATAGGGAGAGTATCATGATAGAATTCAAAGAAGTAGAAAAGCGTTATCCGAATGGATTCGAGGCCCTGAAGCACATCAACCTGACCATTGACCAAGGGGAATTTGTAGCCATCATCGGCCTGTCAGGCGCGGGCAAGTCCACCCTGATCCGTACCATCAATCGGATGCACGACATTACCCAGGGCCAGCTGACGGTGGACGGCACCGATGTGATGACCCTGCATGGAAAAAACTTGCGGAAATTTCGTCGCTGTATCGGCATGATTTTCCAGTCCTTCAACCTGATTACCCGCACCACTGTTATCAAGAATGTGCTCACTGCCTTTGTCCCTGATCTGCCCTGGTGGCGGGCAACTTTTGGCATCTTCACGAAGGAGGAAAAGATGAAGGCGCTGGAAGCCCTGGATCAGATGGGAATTCTGGACAAAGCCTTTGTCCGGGCGGATCAGCTTTCCGGCGGCCAACAGCAGCGTGTGGCCCTGGCTCGGACTCTTGCACAGAATCCCCAGATTATCCTGGCGGATGAACCTGTGGCCTCTCTGGACCCGGTGACTGCCAAACAGGTGATGGACGATTTTCAGCGAATCAACCGGGATATGCACATTACGGTACTCATCAACATCCACCATGTGGAGTTGGCTCTCCAGTACGCCACCCGGGTGATTGGTATCCGGGCCGGTGAGATCGTTTATGATGGCCCGGCCAATCAGGTGGATCAGGCGGTGCTGGACTCCATCTATCAGGGAAAGCAGGAGGAACCGGCATGAGTATATACGACAAAATCTTCCCACCCAAATTGCTCACCCTACCCAACGGAAAGCAGGTTTCCAAACCCAGATCTCGTGCTCCGCTGGCAGCGGTGATTTTGGTAGCCATGACGCTTCTTTCGGTGGAGGTCACCGGCTTTGATATGGGGGTCCTGGTCAGTCGGATTAAGGAGTTTTTTGTCATTCTGGGAGACATGATTCCACCACAGTGGGACTATATGCCCCAGATTTGGCAGCCCCTGTTCGACACCATCAAGATGTCCCTGCTGGGTTCCTTCATCGGCTCCATCCTGGTGGTGCCCTTCGCTATGCTGGCTTCCACCAACATCATTCACAGCCGGGTGGTCGTGGCAGCTATGCGCCTGCTCCTGAGTATCATCCGCACCTTGCCTACCCTGGTCTCTGCCCTGATCGCCACCTACATTTTCGGCCTGGGCACCCTGGCTGGCACCACAGCCATCGCCATCTTTACATTCGCCTACATCGGCAAGATTCTCTATGAAGAGATCGAGACGGTGGACATGGGACCTTTTGAAGCTATGGAGGCTATGGGAGCCACCAAGGTACGCGCCTTCATCAGCGCCATCGTCCCCCAGGTGCTGCCCTCCTATCTGTCTAACTGCCTATTTTGCTTCGAGGGCAATGTGCGCTACGCCTCTATCCTGGGGTATGTGGGAGCAGGCGGCCTTGGCTTGATCTTGAACGAGAAGATTGGTTGGCGGGAGTATGCCAGCGTAGGTATGATCCTGCTGGCGTTGTTCGTCACCGTGTTTATCATTGAAACCATCAGCCGGGCCGCCCGGAAACGGCTGGTATAGGAGGAGATGCCATGAACAAACGAATCGAAGCGGCTTATGAACAGCGGCCCCGCCGCTGGGTCTTTGAGCTGGCCGTGGCTGTGGTGGTTGTAGCTCTGCTGCTCTGGAGCGGCTCTGCCGTGGAGACGGCGGGCACCACGCAAAATGGAGCGGTGATTGCCTGGAACATCCTGGCGGGCATCTTCCACCCGGACACGGACCTGCTGTTCAATTTCACTACCCAGGGTGTGCCTTATCTGTTGTTGGAGACCATCTGCATCGCGTTCCTGGGCACCATTGTGGGGGCCATCATTTCCGTTCCGTTGGCCTTTCTTTCGGCCTCCAACCTGACTCCGAAGCCGGTGGCCTTTGTGGGACGTATCATCATTATGGCCGTCCGCACCGTTCCCGCCTTCGTCTATGGCCTCATGTTCATTCGCGTCACAGGCCCCGGTGCCTTCGCTGGCCTGCTGACCATGTCCCTGTGTTCGGTAGGCATGGTGAGCAAAATGTACATCGAAGCCATTGAGGACTTGGATGTTCGTGTATTGGAGTCCCTGGACGCGGCGGGCTGCACGACCTGGCAGAAGATCCGCTACGGCATCCTGCCCCAGCTGATGCCCAACTTCGCCTCCACCGCCATCTACCGCTTTGACATCAACCTGCGTGACGCCACTGTCCTGGGCCTGGTGGGAGCGGGTGGTATTGGTGCGCCGCTGATTTTTGCCATGAACTCTTATCGCTGGGAGGAGGCTGGTGCCATCTTGGCGGGCCTCATCGTGCTGGTGTTGATCGTGGAGTGGATTTCCACCAAAATCCGGGTCAAGCTGGCCAGGGGGTGAGCATGGAAAAGACGGTTCAAATCTATTACACCTCAGATACCCACGGCCACATTTTCCCGGTGAACTACGCCGCCAACTGCCCGGAAAAATCCGGCCTGCTGAATCTGGCCGACCAGATGGAAAAGGACGGAAACACCCTGGTATTGGACGGCGGGGATTCCTTGCAGGGGACGCCTTTGACCCAATATTACCTGGAGAACCGGGGCCGGTGGCCTGTCCACCCGGTAGCTGCGGCCTTCAACGCGATGGGTCTGGACTACTTTACCTTGGGTAATCACGACTTCAACTTCGGTTATGAGGCCCTTCGGGATTATCTGCGGGCCATGGACGGCGTATGCCTGTGCGCCAATGTAGAGGATCTGGGTGGTGAGCTGCCCATCTGCCCTTGGACGGTACATACCCTGGCCAACGGCCTGCGGGTGGGAATCACCGGCGTGGTCACCGACTTTGTGAACGTATGGGAACAGCCCCAGAACTTGGAGCGATTGCGGATTACCGATGCTTTTCAAGCTGCCCTGACGGCCTGTTCCGCCCTTCGGGATCAGTGTGACGTTCGGGTGTGTATCTACCACGGAGGTTTTGAGGAAGAGTTGGAAACGGGGCGGGTGCTCTCAGACAGCGGAGAGAATATTGCCTGTAAAATCGCTCGGGAACTGGACTTCGACCTTCTCCTCACAGGCCACCAACACATGGCGGTGGAAGGGGTAGAGTTGTCTGGCACCTATGCGGTTCAGCCCCCCGCTAACGCCGGGCACTTTCTTCGTATCACTGGACAGCAAGACGGGAGAAACTTCTGTTTTCATTCCAAACTGACGCCAGTGGGGGCAACGCACGGCACGGAACCTTATCAAAGCTTACTGCCCCTGGAACAGGCGGTGCAGGTCTGGCTGGACCAGCCCATCGGGGAGCTGGCCTATCCGATTTCCCCGGAGGGGAAGCTGGACGCCGCCCTCTACGGCAGCCAGGTGGCCGCCCTGTTCAACCAGGTGCAGTTGGCCGAGACCGGGGCGGATTTCTCCTGCACCAGCTTGGGAAACGATCCGGTGGGGCTGGCCTCCCCAGTGACCATGCGGGGTGTAACAGCAGCCTACCTGTTTGCCAACACTCTGGTGGTGCTGGAGGTGACGGAAGAGGTGTTGCGGCAGACTCTGGAACGGTGCGCCGCCTACTTCACGTTGGTTGATGGCCAACCCCAGATTTCGGAAGAGTTTCTGCTACCCAAGGTGGAGCACTACAACTACGACTTTTACGCTGGTCTGGCTTATACTTTCGATCTGCGCCGCCCTGTGGGGAGACGGGTGGTCCGGCTGGCGAAGCTGGACGGCTCGCCCCTGGGAGGCGGGACCTTTCGCCTGTGCACCAGCAACTACCGGGCTACCGGCACCGGCGGCTATGATGTCCTACGGAAGTGCCCGGTCCTCTGGCGAGGCGGCGTAGAGATGCCGGATCTCACCGCCCGCTATATCCAGACCCACAGTCCGGTGCCGCAGTTGCATAACGCGGAGATGCGGGTGATCTGGTGAAACCTTCTTGACAAGGCACAAGGAATATGGTTTTATAAATCAAATAAAGGAAAGAAGGTGGAGGATGGACAGATTCAATGTCGCTGTGAAAGTTGTTCAAAATGCAGGGAATCTTCTGCGGCAGTGCCGCTTGGAAGAGGCGGAAGTCAGCCAGAAAACGGGTCATCAAGACCTTGTCACCCGTTGGGACCGCAGGATCGAACAACTGCTGCGAAATGAAATACTGACAGCCTTCCCCCAGGACGCTATCGTGGGGGAAGAGTATCCGCCGGAGACGCATCGCGCCGAGTCGGTTACTTGGTATATTGACCCCATCGACGGGACTACGAATTTTATCAATCAGCACCAAAACTACGCCATCTCCGTGGGGTGTTGGGAGGGAAGCGTACCACTGTTCGGACTGGTGCTGGATGTGGAGCGAAAAGCGCTGTACTGGGGAAAGCACGGCGGCGGTGCGTGGCAGGATCAGACACCAATCCACACCTCCTGCCGGCGGGAACTATCGGAGCTGCTGCTGACAACACCGGGCCTGCAATACACCTTTTTGGAACCCCATCCCTACCAGGAGCGGATGATCCGGCTCTCCCGGAAGGTACGGGGAGTCCGGTGCCTCGGCTCCGTGGCCCTGGAACTTTGTGAGGTGGCTGCTGGCCGGGCAGATTTATTCGTTACCATGCGCTCTTCCCCCTGGGATCACAACGCGGCGCGGATTATTCTGGAGGAGGCCGGAGGAGCAATTTTCACTGTGGCTGGAGATGAGCTGCCTATGGAGCAGAAAAGCACTGTGCTCGGCTTAAATTCTGCCAGCTTAAAAGAGGATATTCTCTGCGGATAATTGTCGGTCCTTAACTGCTGCCAGTAATTATATTTTCATTGTTTGCAGGCAATTCTTTGCAAAACGCCTTGGAACCCAATAAAGATATTGATAAAGACTGTTGCCACTCTCCACGGCTAAAGTGGGGAGTGGCAATAAAATTTTATCTGGATTTTACTTCCAAAAGATAGCGAGGTTGTCGATGGGAAGGATATAATAAAATTTGGGTAGTTGTACGCTCAGCTGAGAGGAGGTGCAGTGAGTGGATAATTCAACGGCATTTTGGAGCATCACATTCCCGGCACTTTTGCCTTTTATCTTGATTGTTGTATTATTTTTACTGTGGCGTGTCATAAAATGGCTGGAACGACGAAAGTGGAAACCGATAACAGCCCGTGTCCTTCGTATTGAGGCGATTGACAAGAGGGATCGCGATGGCGTATTAGAGCCGCGAAAGTACAAACTGGATCTTGTTTTCCAATGGCAGAGTGTGGACAGGTATCGAAGCTGGATATTCCCTCGTATATACGATCTTCCCAAAGCGGGTGATATTCTTCAGCTGCGCTATCATCCGAAGGCGGAGGATTTCCGGCTCGTCATGAGTCCGGCGGAGAAACGGGAATACAGACACGCTCGTATGGTAACTTGGGTGTTTTTGGGTATGGTTGTTACTCTGCCGGTATTGATTAGTTTGGCGTGTTCACATTTGCCGCAGGGGTTTGTCCTTCCCGAAATGTCATTGTGTTTGTTTTGCGCGGTGCTGTATCTCGTTGTATTCTTGATCAGGCGTTTTGTCGGCACTCGGCGCTCCCGCCGTAAAATCGAGTCGGGAAAACTTCGGCCTATCACTGCTCAGGTTCATGGATTCCGCAAAGACAGCGAGGGTGATGTTCACGCCTTCTGCCTCGTCAGAGTCAACGGTCAGGAAAAAGAAGTTTCCCTGCTCTACAGCCATGGCAAGCATTATAAAGTTGGCCAGCAGGTTACTCTTTATTTAAATCCAGAGACTGGGGAGATACTGCATATACCTCGAATGGACACAGCTGACTAACGGTCAGGGTTAGAGAAATAAGGCCGAACAGCATAAAAACATCCGAAGATCGAAAAACATATCCTCGGAAATGCCGATTTTTTCAGCCCGGATCCGCCCGAGCATCCAGCCGATTCCAATAAACACAGCGTAGGATGTCACAACCTTGAGCAGCCATTTTCCAAAGCGGACGGCTCGCTTTTCAGTCATCAATACACGCCCTTTTCTGCGGATTCGGAAGTACCAGGCAACCCACTGTCACGGCAAAAGTATCTGTCAGCGTTCGCAGGATGAGATCGGGAATGTCGGCGGAAAAAACCAGCGGCATAAAGAAATTGAACAAAAACAAATCCACCCCAAACAGCAGGCCGCCCAGGATCAGCGATCTTTTGATCCGGCTGCCACCGTCCACATAACGGTTCAGCCACGCCATGGCGCAGGCAGTCACAAAACCTGTCAGCAGGCACCATAACAGGGTCTCGACGGTTTTTTCCGGGAAAGACGAATAAATACCGATAACGTAGTACAGAAGCAGCCGCCCGGCTGTAAAGCAAAGGGTTATGATGAGTACGGGAAGGGCGAGCATCTTCCAGCTGCGTTTTTTTACAGACGGCCCTGTATGCCCGAACAGCCAGCCCAGCAACAGCCCCATGACGATGAGAGCCAGGCCATCCGCTACAGGATAGGTGATGCGATCCAAGGGAACCACATGGGGCAGAGGCTCCCAAAGGTAGACGGTCCACACGGCGCAGCAGGCAAAGCCGTATCGCAGCCCCTGCCAGATACGGTTCCCGCCCGTTCTTTTCCGTATGAGCAGGAACAGCGCGGCGATCAGGGAGTAGGCAAAAATCCCGTAAATCGTAAAAGCAATCGGCATGGTTCCATTTTGTGCGAATATGCTGGGCGATAGAATAGTTTGCTCTCCTGCCGGGATAGCAAGCTGTCCAATAATACGAACAATCGTGGTAGCTATACCAATGAAAATAGTCCCTAAAAAATTTTTTATCGATTCAGTCATTCCGTATTCCTCTGCGTCTCATTGATAATTGGCCGTAAAGAAGCAAAATCCACAAAATCTGACCGTTTGCCGCAGGTCTCCATCAACTCTCTGCCTTCTTCGCTCCATTCTTCCGCTGATTTCCTTTGCAGTGGGCGGAGCAACAGCGCCCTCATGATTCGGTGTCCCAGAGACATCGCCTGACAACTGATGGCGCCACGCAGATGCGAAAGACTCGCATTGGCTATCCGCCGGTCTCAGCACCCTTCTGTCTCAGAGCAGACGCAGCAGTGGTATTCAGTACGAAAGCATAGAGATTTTCCCTGCCCAGGATAACGCGCACGTCCACATACCGTCCGGCAATCAAGTATCCCAAAGCCATATTGGGCACATACAAAGTTCGTGCAAATGTAGCCAGTCGGAAACCGCCGCCACAAAAACACCTCCTCAATTGGATATAACAAATCAGTATGATTATATCGTGATTCGTGTTTGGTCTCTATCATGAGCAGGTTAAAACTGCGTAAAATTATGGCATGATCCCGGAACTGATTCAAAAGGTTTCATGAAATGCTATCATTATCAGGAACAAGCCTTTCTGACATTTTCATTGACTTCCTTCCCACTCCTCAGCGAGCATCATATCTTCCAAAATCTCGTCGTAGACAAATTATTGGGTAACCTTGTGGTTTTCCCGCCTAACATTTACGGATACTTTACCCTGATTTCACATCGCAAAATAAGATAAGTGCTATAATTAAGATGGAATTGAATCCACTGACCTATGAACAAAACAACGAGGTGAACTATATGACTTTATTCATGAATGAGAAAGATATGAATGAAATGTTAGATAGTATCTGCCCGGAAGGGGAAACGTACCAGGGAAAAGCGTGGGGGACCTTGATGTCCGGGACGGCTGAAATGCTGGCACTGGGGGCCTTAAGCAATGTATATTGTTATGTTGGCGTGACAGAAAAAACATTGATTATCGCAGTGTTGGAAACTTTTGATATCTCGCATATTTACGGTAAAATCTGCATTCCGTTTGACCAGTTTGACGAACTGAAAGTACAAAAAGGGCTACTGCCTTCCCAGCGGATCATCAAAGCGAAAAGCGGGAAAACCAAAATAAAATTGTCGCTGGTCAACAACAGCATCACCGCCAAAATCAAAGATCAAAAGCAGGGGATGCGCGTGATATGTGAAGCGCTGGAATATTTGAAGCATTGATTTAGAGAAAGAAAAACGATATGGAAGATAACAAAATGGACAAAAGCTCGCTCGGCAACAAAAAAAGCAAAGCAGAGATAAGACTGTTCGTTTTATCCCTTGTTGTCATCCTTTTTCTGCCGATTACCATCTTCATGGTGTTGGATTGGTTTGTGCATTCTGATACCCTCACCATCGGCATCACAGGTTTTATACAAACCGCCATCGTCAATGGTTGTTTGGGGCTTGTGGCGACAATCATCGCTGTTGTCTTCGTCATAAAACTGATTCAACCGGATACATCGTTCAAGCAGAAAGTAGGAAGGGGTGCGGCGATCATACTTTGTGCCGTTGCTGCTTTTTTCCTTGTCAGGCCGCTCGTTTTGGACATTCCCTACCTCAAGCGCCCGGAAGCTGCCTATCTGGAGCGTCTGGAATTCGATTATGAGAGGGGGATCGGGGACTATGGCTCAGACTCTTATTATTTGCGCGGCGTAGATATGACCGGTGAACGTCATTCCTTTTCTATCAGTGAAAAGAGGTTCGAGGACGGGCGTGGGCTGTGGAGCGAGAACGACTTTGATCTGTTTGCGAAAGTCACCTATCTGCCGCACACCTCCACCTTGATGACGCTCGAATTTATGGCAGAACTCGACGCGGCAGGGGCAGAATTGTACCCGCCATCCCCTGAACTCCCGAATGGTTGGGAAAGTTTTTCAATCCAGATCAATGATACGGTTTATACATTACCGGTTCCCCTTGCGGTTTTCCTTGACGATGGATGGGTGATTTCCGAGGAGGATGTAGATATTTATCTGGCTGGTGCGGACAGCCCATCTGCATCCTATGAATGGGAATGGGTCTCGCTGACTAATGACCGCGAACAGGATGTTAGCGTCTGTGTTTTCAACACCACCGAAAGCGCGATACCCGTTGCCGAGAGCACGGTGGGAGGTATTCATGTAATCTATGGCAACTACGACTTTTCCGGCACGGAACTACGCCTACCCGGCGGGCTGATGCTGGGATGGTCTACCCGGGAAGATGTACTAGAGCTGTACGGTCAGCCAGACGGCAGCTTTGAGTCCTATAGCCTTACTTACGAAACAGATGACCCTGTCGACAGAGCCTATTGGAATCTGTTCTTTGATGATTCAGGCATTCTAGACGATGTTATGGTACACCACCAGGCTTATTCCCGTTCTGACTAACGTCATGGAATATGTACATCTTACCAGTTATCATTCAAGGCAAAGAAAACCGCCTGTCCCACAGACCGATTAGCTCAGCCAAAGGGACAGGCGGTTTGAATTTTCTGA
>OLXX01000646.1_pt1 | contig 12211 bp, 10 predicted proteins | sample 1644211 | NCBI WGS metagenome assembly OLXX01 (sample SAMEA103958145, study PRJEB25191) | human gut metagenome | biome: human-associated habitat [ENVO:00009003]; feature: intestine environment [ENVO:2100002]; material: feces | place: Germany | collected 2013/2015 | reverse complement strand
CATGTCGCGCTCGTCGCCCCCGACGCCCGTCGAGAGTTTCACGGTCTGCACGCCCACGACCGAACCGTGGCGGATGCGCAGGAAATTGCAGTAGGCCACGTCGTCGTCCACCAGTAGGGAGAAGACGTCCACGTTCACGATGCGTGCGCTGACGATCACCGATTTGCTCGAATAGTTGTCCAGGGCGTCGAGGCGTGTCTTGTAGCGTTGTGCGACTTCGAATTTCAGGTTTCGGGCGGCTGCCTCCATCTCTTTTTCAAGATAGGTACGCACGGGGCGCAGGTCGCCTTTGAGAATCGAAACCGTCATATCGACCAGTGCGTCGTATTCTTCTTCGCTTTGCGCTCCCACGCAAGGTCCCTTGCAGTTGCCCAGGTGGTATTGCAGGCAGACCGAATAGCGCCCTTTGGCGATAGCCGCCGGCGAAAGGTTGAGCGAGCAGGTTCGCAGGGGAATCACCTCGCGGATAAACTCCAGGATACTGCGCTGCATCATTACCGAGCCGTAGGGACCGAAATATTGGGAGCCGTCGCGGTTGAGGATGCGGGTGGACTGTACGCGCGGGAACGGTTCGCGGCGCACGACGATCCAGGGATAGGTCTTGTCGTCCTTGAGCAGGATGTTGTAGCGCGGCTGGAGGGTCTTGATCAACGAGTTTTCGAGCAGCAGGGCGTCCGTTTCGGTATCGACGACGATGTGCCGGATCGCAGCGATCTGCCTCACGAGTACCTGTACCTTGGCGCTGTGTTCCTTGTTCTGCATGAAATACGAGCTGACCCGCTTGCGCAGGCTTTTGGCTTTGCCGACGTAGATGATCGTCCCGTTCTTGTCCAGAAACTGATATACGCCCGGTGACAGAGGCAGCAGGGCCACCTGTTCTTTCAACCCGTATTTTTTTACGTTGTCCATCTGTCGCAAAAGTAGCAAAATTTTAACAAAGACCTCTGCCGTGCGCTGAATCGGAGAATGAGCCGGAGTTTTTCGGCAGAAGTCGTCGATTGAACAGATTGTTCGTGGTTGAAAAGTATTTATATTTTGATTATTTGTCGAAAACATTATACCTTTGGGCCGTTTTATTGAGCAAAATCTGCCTATGAAAAATTTTTTATTCCTGTTATGTATTCTTTCGCTCTGCTTCGGGTGCGACAAGGCGTATGATCTGAACAAGATCGAATCCGGCGATGTAACCATCGGCAACGACCAGAGCGAATGGATTATGCCGTTGGCGCAGATCACGGTCGGAATGGACGAGTTGCAGGACGGCAGTGCGGATATCCGCGCTATTTTCGACGAGGTCGATATCTGGTTGCCGACGACGCTCCCGGGCAATGCGGAGTGGGTCGATATCGTCCGTCTTTCGAGCGATGGAACTTATCTGGACGGAATGCTGGAGGCTCTTATCGACGAGATGCTCGTTCCCGGATCGAAAAAAATGGACGAAGTGGTCGATCTGATTTGGTCCAACGAAGGTTACCGCGAGCGTTTTACGGCGTTGATTCCGGCCGATAGCGAGGAGCTTTTCAAGGCGGAATTCAAGAAGTTTTTCGGCGAGGACAACGAGGCTGGCGAAGCGTTGCGCGATACGATGGGCGAGCTGGCGCGGGAATTTCTTTCCCAGATTAAAATCAATACGATTACTTATAATGCGACGTTGGATGTCGACGATGATTTGATCGATATGCTTGCCGACAACCTCGATCCCGAGGGTACCGTCGATCCGGTCAATACGCTCGATCTGTACGGCGAGGTGCGGAGCAGTCTGCCGGTGAGCTTCGAAGTAGCTGCGGATTTTTCCGAAACGAACGTGGCTATCGCGCCTTTCCTGGTCGAACCCGACGAAGAGAATGACATCGCTCCCGTGCGGCTTTACAAGGATGATATCCGGAGTTTGTTCTCTTTCTTCGAACTGAATGTCGATTTTATGCCGCAGAAATATTATCCGCGCATCGGATTCAGCGACAGCCAGTCGATTCGTATGATGCTGCATTTGAAGAAACGCGGCGGTCTTAATCTGAACCTTTAATCCGGATTCCTCATATGAAAAAGATCATATATACTTTGATTGCGGCATTTGTCGCATGTACGGCCGTGGCACAGACGCCGAGTGCCTACTTTATGGAGGGTTCGACTTTCCGCAGCCAGCTTAACCCGGCTTTCGCTCCGCTGCGCGGCTATGTGAATATTCCCGTATTGGGCGGTGTGCAGGTCAACGTTTCCGGTAACCTCTCCGTCAGCGATATTTTTTATCCGGTGAACGGAAGTTTGGTAACGCTGTTCGACAAGAATGTTTCTGCGGCCGAGGCGTTGGGAAATCTGCGCTCGAAAAATATGCTCGGAACCGATGCCCGGATCAATATCGTCGGTTTCGGTGCATTCCGCAAGGATCATAAGACATTCTGGTCGTTCGACCTGAATGTGCGTATGGAAGCGGAGGCCAATATGCCCTATTCGTTGTTCGACTTTCTCAAGAACGGACGGAACGAGGCCGTTATCAACGACATCAAAGCCTCGACGCAGGCTTATCTCGAGGCCGCTTTCAGTTACTCTTTTCCGCTGACGGATCAGATTTACCTCGGTGCACGGGGTAAGTTTCTCGTCGGCGCGGCCCGTGCGCGGACGTCGATCGACCGGCTCGATATAAAATTGCAGGAGAATAGTTGGAATATCGATGCGGACGGTTCGTTCGAAATGTCGGGCCTTGAGATGAGCTCCATGCAGCGTCCCGACGGGTCGGAATATTATTCGTTCGACGATTTCGACGTTTCTTCCTACAAAGGACCTGCGGGCTACGGTTTTGCCGTCGATCTGGGTGTGACGTACGACGTGATTCCCGATTTGCAGCTCTCTTTCGCCGTGAACGACCTGGGCTTCATTTCGTGGGGAAAGAAATACTTGGAGCGTGGGCAGATGACCAAATCCCAATCTTTTACCGGCGTGGAGATCATCGACGGTGAGGTTCATGATCCGGAGTTTGATTTCGGCGAGCTGGAGTTCGACCGGGTGCAGGCTTCCAAAGGCAAGACCGAGATGCTGCGCACCTCGATCAATCTGGGAGCCGAGTACGAGGTTTGGCGTCATAAGATTGGCCTGGGTCTGCTTTACAACGTACGTGTCTGGGATGTGAAGACGTTCCACAACCTGACCGCCTCGGTGAATTTCCACCCGATTCCTTGGTTTACGCTGACGACCAGCTATTCGTTTCTCAACGGTCAGGGGCATGCCCTCGGTGTGGCGATCAATGCCTGCCCCAGTTGGATCAACTTCTTCCTGGCGACCGATATGTTGATTTGCAGCCATACGCCGCAGTTCCTGCCCGTCACTTCTACATCGATGAACGTGACGCTCGGCATCGGCGTTCCGATCGGGCGGCGCAGTCACCGCATCCCGGAGTATCTTTACCGATAATAATTGATATTAGTTAAGAAGCCTGCATCGGTAGATGCAGGCTTCTTTGATGCGGTGTTTTCTTTTTTTACGATTCTTTGCTGTAACCGGTGTTTGCCGGTTTCGATGGCGGAATCCCGAAGGGGTGCGTCTTCGGTCCGGAGAACACCTGGGAACGGTCGGATTTGACTATGTGACCAAAGTCGGCACTCGTTTTACCGTCCGCAGCAAAGGTGATCGACCGGAACGTCGAACGGATCGGCGGGCAGCTCCTCCACGACCTGATGCGGATAGCACACGCCTGCCTTGAAAGCCCGGAAGCCCGGCTGCGACAGGTATTTGTCGTAGAATCCCTTGCCGCGTCCCAGGCGCATGCCTGCGGCGGTGAACGCCATGCCCGGCACGATGATGAAATCGATCTCTTCGGGGCGGCACAGCGCAGTGGCCTCCGGTTCCGAAATGCCGAACGAGCCGGAGTCGTTCATCGAGGCGGGATCGTAATCGTAGAATCGCATTATGTCGCCTTCCACGCGGGGCAGCACGATCCGTTTGGAGCGGCTCCAGCGTTCGAGTGCCGGGGCGGTGAGGGGTTCGTCTTTGAGCGAAGCGAAAAGGGCCACCACTTTGGCGCGTGCGAAGGCCGGAAGCCTCTCCGCTTCGTTGAAAATACGTGCGGAAAGCTCTTCGCGCTGTTCCGAAGAAAGGGCCGTATTGAGCCCTTTCATCTGTTTCCGGATTTCCGTTTTGGTCATAAAATGCCTGATTTTAAGCGTAAATTTCGAATTGTTTTGTGTTGTTATTATGCAAACAATGACTATCTTTGCCGAAGCGCAAACAAATTTTTAACAAAAATAAACAAATTTCAAACATTATGGGCTGTTTTCTAACTAATTCTTCTCTTGGCAAGAAGTTGGTAATGAGCATTACCGGTTGTTTCCTCGTGCTCTTTATCCTCTTCCACATGTCGATGAACATCGTGGCGATCTTCTCGCCCGAGGCGTACAACACGGTCTGCGCATTCCTGGGTGCCAACTGGTATGCGTTGGTCGGAACGCTGGTGCTGGTCGCCGGTATCCTGATCCACTTCATTTATGCGCTGGTGCTGACCGTGAACAACTACAAGGCGCGCGGTTCGCAGCGTTATGCCGTTACCGTGAAGGAAAAGGGTGTGCAGTGGGCATCGAAAAACATGCTTGCGCTGGGATGGATCATCCTCGGCGGTCTGTTGCTCCATCTGTTCAACTTCTGGTCGAAGATGCAGCTGGTCGAGGTGCTGGGACACCATGAAAATTCGCTCGGCTTCTCGCCGCAGGACGGCGCTGCGCTGATTCAGTACACCTTCTCGCAGTGGTACTACGTGGTGATCTACCTGGTTTGGTTCTTCGCCCTCTGGTTCCACCTTACGCACGGCGTGTGGTCGATGTTCCAGTCGGTGGGCTGGGGCAACGACATCTGGTATCCGCGCCTGAAATGTATCGCCAACATCGTGGCGACCGTCGTGTTCCTCGGTTTCGCTGTGGTCGTGCTGGTCTATTTCTTCCGGAGTCTTTGCTGCGGTTGTGTCTGCTAACATCTTACGTTGAATTATAAAAATATAGAGATATGGCTTTCAAATTAGATTCAAAAATACCCGCCGGGGAACTCGCGCAAAAGTGGAGCAACCACAAGGCGGCGATCAAGGTAGTAAGCCCTGCCAACAAACGCAAACTGGATATTATCGTCGTAGGTACGGGCCTGGGCGGTGCCTCCGCAGCCGCTTCGCTCGGCGAACTGGGATACAACGTGAAGGTTTTCTGCATCCAGGACTCTCCGCGCCGTGCGCATTCGATCGCGGCGCAGGGCGGTATCAATGCGGCCAAGAACTACCGCAACGACAACGATTCGATCTACCGGCTGTTCTACGATACGATCAAAGGCGGCGACTACCGCGCCCGTGAAGCCAATGTTTACCGCATGGCCGAAGTTTCGAACTGCATCATCGACCAGTGCGTCGGCCAGGGCGTTCCGTTCGCACGCGAGTACGGCGGTATGCTGGACAACCGTTCGTTCGGCGGTGCGCAGGTATCGCGTACGTTCTATGCCCGCGGCCAAACCGGCCAGCAGTTGCTGCTGGGAGCTTATGCCGCACTCAACAAGGAGATCGCTGCCGGTTCGGTGAAGAGTTATCCCCGTCACGAGATGCTCGACATCGTGATCGAAGACGGCGAGGCGAGAGGTATCATCGCACGCAATCTGGTGACGGGCGAATTGGAGCGTTTCGGCGCACACGCCGTAGTGATCGCTTCGGGCGGTTACGGCAACGTGTTCTTCCTTTCGACCAACGCGATGGCTTCGAACGGTTCGGCCGCTTTCCAGTGCTACCGCAAGGGTGCCGGCTTCGCGAATCCCTGTTTCACGCAGATCCACCCGACCTGTATTCCGGTGCACGGGGATCAGCAGTCGAAGCTGACCCTAATGTCGGAGTCGCTGCGTAACGACGGCCGTATCTGGGTTCCCAAAAAGATCGAGGATGTGAAAGCCCTCCGTTCGGGTGCCAAGAAACCTTCGGATATTGCCGAAGAGGACCGTGACTACTACCTGGAGCGCCGTTATCCGGCCTTCGGTAACCTCGTGCCGCGCGACGTGGCGTCGCGTGCCGCCAAAGAGCGTTGTGACGCGGGCTTCGGCGTGAACGAAACGGGGTTGGCCGTGTTCCTCGATTTCAAGACCGCGATCGAGCGTCTGGGCAAGGATGTCATCAAACAACGTTACGGCAACCTGTTCGACATGTACGAGGAGATCACCGACGTGAGCCCCTACGAGCAGCCGATGCAGATCTTCCCCGCCGTGCACTATACCATGGGCGGCATCTGGGTCGACTACAACCTGATGACCACCATCCCCGGCCTGTATGCCATCGGCGAGGCCAACTTCTCCGACCACGGTGCCAACCGCCTCGGCGCCTCGGCGCTGATGCAGGGTCTGGCCGACGGTTATTTCGTACTGCCTTACACCATCGGCGACTACCTCTCGCACAAGATCCAGGCTCCGAAGGTGAAGACCGACACCAAGGCCTTCGACCAGGCTGAGAAGGAAGTCAAGGAGAAGATCGCCAAACTGCTCTCGATAGGCGGCAAGCAATCGGTAGACGATATTCACAAGAAACTCGGCCACATCATGTGGGAGAACGTCGGCATGGCGCGTTCGAAGGAGTCGCTCGAGAAGGCGATCGTCGAGATCCAGGCGCTGCGCAAGGAGTTCTGGAAGGATGTGAAGGTCGTAGGCAAGGCGAACGAGTTCAACGTCGAGTTGGAGAAGGCGCTGCGTCTGGCCGATTTCCTGGAGCTGGGCGAGCTGATGGCACGCGACGCGCTGAACCGCGAGGAGTCGTGCGGCGGACATTTCCGCGTCGAGCATCAGACCGAAGAGGGCGAGGCCAAACGCGACGACGAGCACTTCGTATATGCCGCCGTGTGGGAGTACAAGGGCGAGAACGAAGCGCCGGAGCTCACGAAGGAGCCGCTGAACTTCGAGTTCGTACACCCCGCACAGCGTAACTACAAGGACTAATTCTTCTGTCGTCTAACTTTAATACACAATTTGAAACTATGAATTTCACGTTAAAGATATGGCGCCAGAAAGACGCCAAGGCAAAAGGGGCATTCGAAACCTACAAAGTCGAGAACATCTCCGCCGACACCTCGTTTCTCGAGATGCTGGATATTCTGAACAACAACCTGATCCACGAGGGCAAGGAGCCCGTGGCGTTCGACCACGACTGCCGCGAGGGTATCTGCGGTATGTGCTCGCTGCACATCGACGGCCGTGCGCACGGCCCGGGCGACGGCGCCACGACCTGCCAGATTTACATGCGCCGTTTCAAAGACGGGGCGACGATCGTCATCGAGCCCTGGCGTTCGGCGGCTTTCCCCGTAATCAAGGACCTCGTGGTGGATCGCAGTGCCTACGATAAGATTCTTCAGGCCGGCGGCTTCATCTCGGTCCGTACGAATGCCGTGCAGGATGCCAACAACATTCCCATCCCGAAGGCCGATGCCGACGTTGCGATGGATGCCGCTGCCTGCATCGGTTGCGGTGCCTGCGCTGCGACCTGTAAGAACGGCTCGGCGATGCTTTTCGTCGCCGCCCGTGTGTCGTCGCTCGCGAAACTGCCGCAGGGACGTGTCGAGGGTGCCCGCCGCGCCAAGGCGATGGTGGCCAAGATGGACGAACTGGGCTTCGGTAACTGTACCAATACGGGAGCTTGCCAGGCCGAGTGTCCGAAGATGATTTCGATTTCGCACATCGCCCGTCTGAACCGGGAGTTCCTCTCGGCGAAGTTCGAGGACTAATCGTTTGAAGAATAGATGCAAACAAGCCCGGAGCGAAACTCCGGGCTTGTTTGCGTATGGCGGGATCCGAAACTCGCCGAAATTGCGGGGCTGCGGCTGATTTACGCTGTTCGCCTTTCCGGTCGTTGCAGCAAGGAGGCCCGCCGGGAGATTGCCGGCTGGCGATTCGGCCGGATTCGAGGTCGGGGTTGAAAATATGGGGCATAACGACCTTTATGCCCCATTCCGAACCGGTCGTTGTCGCCGCCGGAGCCGAGAATCTGTTTTCCTTCCTACTTTTTTATGTAGCTCTTCAACGCTTCGACGTACTCCTCGAAAGCATCCACGCCTGTCGGGGTAATGCGGCAGAGCGTGCGGGGCATTTTTCCCCGAAAGGTCTTTTCGACCGTGATGTAGCCGGCTTTTTGCAGTTTGTCGATCTGTACGCTCAGGTTGCCCGCCGAAGCTCCCGTCTGTTCCCGGATGAAAACGAAGTCGGCCTCTTCGACCCCGAGGAGGATCGACATTACCGCCAGGCGCAGTTCCGAGTGCAGCAGGGGATTCAGTTCCTTGAACATCTTTTGTGCGATTGGTAGTTGATGATATGTCCCGGGACGACCATCATGATGAAAAATACGCCGGCAAAGATAAGGATTTCGTTGTTCAGGAGTCCGGCGGTTATCTCAATTCCGTCAGAAGTTGCGATTTTTTTCAGGAAATAGTCGTATAAAGGGAAGAGGACTGAAAGAGCCATACAGGTAAGTCCTGCGACGATGTATATTTTCGAACGAACGATCATTCCGGTTGTTGCCGTTGCCGTAGCCATCACCAGTGTAATGAGTTCGAAAAGACTGTGTCGGTAGGAGAGTCCGTGAAATAGCGAAAAGAGGAAGATCGGAATCAATGATAATGAGGATACTAACCAGACCTTGCCGACGATGCGGTCGATCTCCGTGCGGGGCTCCGTCGGCTTCTTGTCCGGGAACAACCGCATCAGCAGACAGCCGATGATGGGAATGAGAAACCAGGTGAAGCACCAGGCGGGATGGCATCCGGCGATGTTGAACCAGTAATTGAGCAGGGCGATCCCGACGGTCGTATAGCCCCATACGAGGAACGGGCGTCCCGCATGGTTTTCCAGCCGGTTGCGGGTGTTTTGAATCATGCGCGAGATGAGTTCCATACTCTCTCGTGCGTCTAATTTTCTCTCTTCCATACGCAGTGAGTTTTGATGATTATATATTTTAGCATGCCGCTTTTTTCTTTGCAGATTCGGGTATCCGTTCGTTGGCAGCCGTTTTTGACTGTGTTTACAAGGCATCCCTCGCCCCGAATGATTTCGGGCTGTTGTCCGACCGTATCGGAAATCGAGTTTTTTCGTGCGGTCCGACCGTCGGCGGATCACTCCGCATCGTCATCGTCCGAGAGTTTTGTCAGGTGGAATATCAGATCCAGAATAAGACCGAGCCCCCAGCCTGCCATGACCCACAGCACCCACCAATAGTGGGGCGTCGTGAGGGCATTGACTCCGGCCAGAAATGCACAAATTACTGCGTATGTTATCCATTCCCGGATGAGCCGGCGCTTTCTGCGTGCGGCTTTCGCATCGATTTTTCGAGTTGTTTCCATAGCTTTCGGTTTTTGTTGGTATTACAAATATAAACTACTTTATTTTATAAACCAAATAAAATGCCTGAAAAATTGAAATTTTACGATGATTCGGGGCAGGGGGCGTTGAGGATGAAATGTACGGGGTAGGCCGAAAGGCTTTACCGAGATCTGGTAAATTATGGTATTATATGCGACCGTTTTTTTTGAATTCGGCGGTAGCCGCAATTTTGCGGGCCGTTATTCGATGTCGGGTTCACCCTGAACTTTTTTCTTGGGAGGGCGCGAGAAACGTCCGAGCATTGTCGGTCAGATTCGGATCGGAGGGCAGTATATTGATTGAGATATATCTTTCGTGGCCCTTTATTCGACGGTTGCAGCGTCGAATCCGAAGGGACGTTTATTCGCGGGCTTGTGGCCGCGTTTATAATTCGCCCCTTGCCTGCATCCTTTTCCCGGAGGGGATTTGGGGTGCTGTGCTTTCGAAGAGGTACATTAAAGTATATAATCGCGCCGCATACTTTATCCGAGCAGGATCAGGCTGAGGGCCATGATCGCCATGCCGCTCATCACGCCGTAGATCGAGATGTGGGCTTCGCCGTATTCGCGGGCGGCCGGCAGCAGTTCGTCGATTGAGATGAAAACCATGATTCCGGCGACGCCTGCCAGGATGCAGCCCATCATGACGGGAGACATGAACGGCATGAGGATAAAATAGGCGAGCAGGGCGCCGACCGGCTCTGCCAAACCCGATAGGAGCGAATAGCGGAAGGCTTTCATCCGGTCGCCGGTGGCGTAAAAGACGGGGATCGAAACCGCGATACCTTCGGGTATGTTGTGTATGGCAATGGCGACGGCGATGGCGATACCCAGCGTGGGATTTTCGACGGCGGTGGCGAAGGTGGCGATGCCTTCCGGGAAGTTGTGGATGCCGATAGCCAGGGCGGTCATCAGTCCCATGCGCATCAGTTTGGCATTTTTCGGTTTCTTCTCCAGCTCTTCGATCATATGGGCTTCGTGCGGGTTCTCGACCGAAGGCACCAACCGGTCGATGACGCCGATCAGCAGTACGCCGCCGAAAAAGGCCAGGGTCGTAATACCCATCCCGGTTTGGGGTCCGTAGATGGCTCCGATAGCCTCCCGTGCCTGTTGGAACAGTTCGACGAACGAAACGTAGATCATCACGCCGCCCGACAGTCCCAACGAGAACGAAAGCAGTCGCTTGTTGGTACGGTGAGCGAAAAGGGCTATTGTGCTGCCGATACCGGTTGCCAGGCCGGCGCCAAGGGTGAGCATCAGGGGTACAAAAAGAGTGTGAGCCATCTCGAATACTGTTTTTCAGTTGGTCTTTGCAAAGATAGTGCAAGCCGAAAGCTGTGTCAAATTTATTTGGTTACAGCTGAGGCGCCGCTTATCTTCTGTAAAGATAGTGCAAGCCGGAAGCCGAGTCAAATTTATTTAGATGCAACCGAGGCACCGCCTGTTTTCTGTAAAGATCGTGCACGCGGAAGGTTCGGTTTTGTCGGAAGCGGCCGGGGGCTGCCTATTTGCCGTAAAGTTAGTGAATTTTATCCTTTCTTTGCCGGAGAACATCGAATAAGGAGTGTGCGTTGTGTGAAAATCCCGTCGTATGGCGATCGATTCACTACTTTCGGCAGGAGAAGATCACTATTCCCGGCGAGTCGCGTGTTTTCCCGATCCGGTCTTTTTTTGCGGCGCTTGAAAATATCGAGCGCAGTGCACGATGAAATTATTCTTGAAGAAATTTTATTTAATTTGTTGATAAGTAGTGTTATATGTATTTTTAGGGTGGAAGTGGACGATATTTTTCGGAAAAGATGGTGCGAATGGTGTAATAATTGTTACCTTTACCCAATAAACAAGGCAGGTTCATTCTGATCTTTATCTTCTTTGCATTTTCCCGGACCTATATCCCGTCCGGATTTTTCCATCGTTGAAATCGACCTTTGTAAACTTTCTTTGTTTAGGCAATTTCGCTTGAGTATGTCTGTCGCAGGCAGAAGAGAGCCGTTGCCGGGTTTTAACGATGTCCCGAAATTGAGATTATTTTTTTACTTGCATACGCCCGTTCTGACCGCCCTTTTTCAGCGTGGTTCGGGCAGATTGCGCTGTCGGGGAACAAGGTGTGCGTGACTGCGGTTTCGACCGGGAACAGGAAACTTCCTCGCTTCCGTTTTTCCGCTTCCGCACCGGATGCCTCCGCGACAGATGAAAACTCCGTCGTACGACGGAATTATACGATGATTATGACATTTAACGAATTGAAAATTACCGACCCTATTTTGAAGGCGATCGGTGAAAAAGGATACCTGGCTCCTACGCCCATTCAACAAAAGGGTATTCCCGTGGCGCTCGATGGGCGCGATATGCTGGGCATCGCCCAGACCGGGACGGGTAAGACGGCGGCGTTCGCCATTCCGATCCTGCAGCATTTGAGCAGTGGGATGCAGGCAGAGCCGACCGACGTGCCGCGCCGCAACCGGCGGGGGCGGAATCATGGTCGGGAATACGGAGTGCGGCCGATCCGGGCCCTGATCCTGACCCCTACCCGGGAGTTGGCCGTGCAGATCGGCGACAGTTTTTCGGATTACGGAAAATATGTCGGTCTGAAGCATCTGACGATTTTCGGCGGTGTGAAACAAGGCCCGCAGGTCGAGGCGCTTCGTGGCGGCGTGGATATTCTGATAGCTACGCCGGGGCGTCTGCACGATCTGATCGGACAGAGGTTCGTCGAACTCGACGCGATTACGCATTTCGTGCTGGACGAAGCCGACCGGATGCTCGACATGGGATTCGTCGCCGACATCAAACGTCTGCTGCCGCTGCTGCCGAAGTCGCGCCAGACCCTCTTTTTTTCGGCGACGATGCCTGCGGACATAGTGGCGCTC
>OLXX01000600.1_pt1 | contig 13325 bp, 15 predicted proteins | sample 1644211 | NCBI WGS metagenome assembly OLXX01 (sample SAMEA103958145, study PRJEB25191) | human gut metagenome | biome: human-associated habitat [ENVO:00009003]; feature: intestine environment [ENVO:2100002]; material: feces | place: Germany | collected 2013/2015 | reverse complement strand
TTGTTCCCATACGGGGCTAAAAAACAAAAAAGCTCCCAAAGGCCAGATGACCTCCGGGAGCTATCAAACACGGTTACTTTGCTTGCCTTAAAACAAACAACGGATACTGTATGCCTGTATTATACTGGGATACACAAGAATTTGCAAGAGGGAAAGAATTTCATTAAACCAGCTAAAAGGAAATCAGATATCCGCCGACTTGAAATAGACTAGACACAATGGATTCCCCCCTGCGCCGAATAGCGGTAAAGCAAATGGGCGTTGTGCTGGAGAAATTCTTTGAAAAAAGCTATCTCAGCATCTGAGAACCCCTCATTAGATTTCCATTGATACGCAGGTAGAACACATCGTGCGGAGTCAAAACCGTGCTCTGCGGGGCGCTCAAAATGTACCTCGACTTTTGAACATCGCTATCTTCTATAATGTAATATATGGATACATCACAATGAGGTCACCTCCAGCTTTCCCTGTCAGTATTCTCTGATATCTAATTTCCCGTCAGGCGTCAATCGAAATACACAAGCATGGCAAAGCTATTCAACCAGCATACCATATTCTATCAAACCAAAAAGCATTTGACAATGCCCCTTTAGGGGGCTATAATAAAGACACAGGGAATGCCTGCTGGTAACAAGCATCCCCCGTGGTGGAAACCCAGATGGTCGCCACTACATAAAACTTACGAGCTGGAGGGTTTTAACCCTCAAACAACTGTGAGCCGTTCTGTTGCAGCAGACGGCTCACTTCTTTCTACTATGGAACTTGTCCCATGCTTGGTACAGAGTCCATGCAATGGAAACAATCCCAAAAACTTCTTGAAGCGTTATATGTATCACCCCCTGGGAAAAAATTTCCCGCGAGGCTATACATTCACCTATCTTTCCGCTCTCGCGGGATACCAGGCGACCGTCCTTTAACCATCACCGTCTCTGACTGTCATAACGGTTGGGTTCCACAGAATTTATTATACACAAGCCGTCGAGTGCTGTCAACTTAGTGAGAGCTACCCTTTTATGGGGTATGCTCTCATTTTTTACAGGCCAGGGGACGAAGCATCCCCGCAGGCCTGCTGGAGGGATGAGACTTGCGAAGTATATTCATATAAAACAGATCTAAGGCTATCTTCATCTGAGATCCAAGTTTCGTTTGTCATAATTTTATACAGTGCTACACTCTCAATAGCTGATCGGTCTTCTGCAGAGAGCGTATCCCAATTATGCCGTCCAAGGAGGTTCAGTACTTCCCCATTGCATGTGGGGCGATAGCCAGTTAAAACATCATTCTCGAAGCGAAGCTGTACAGGAACTCCCTCATAGATAAACTTTGGATATACCATTTCCTTTCCATTGGAGGAGAGGGCCGCACAGGCAAGAAATCCAGTATCACGCTGAATTTTCTTTACAGATAAGCCATTTGAGATTTTCTGCTGGAATTCTGATTCTGCAATCAGATCCACATATTCTCCGTCGTAGTGCAAATCATTCTCTGCGTGCAGAAACCAGTACGAACCAAGCACTAACAGTGCAATAATCAAGACCGTTGGATAAAGTATGATATGTTTCCTACCCATATTCAGAAACCCTCCGATTCAGATGAAATTATTGTTTGCATAGCTGTTCTACCACGGTGAATTCGACGATTTCATTACTCGGGGCACTCGGCGGAAGAACGACAGCTTGGATCGCATACCGGCCAGAGCACATGCGCTCATAGGGATATACATCGATCCCACAGCCCCTATATTCATCAAGGGTGGAAAGTTCATCGCGGATGGCCCTTGCTATTCCCTCATAAGCAGAATCTATATCTGTGCCATACTCGACTGCTATGAGGTCACCAATCATGTCATCATCTTTCGAGTAATAGAGCAAGTATTTATAATTTTCCCTCCCAGTTGGTTTCCTGTCATGCTCAGATTGCCGCTCCTCTTTCTGCCGCTGGATCTGTTCATTGCGATAGGCAGCACAGTAAAACATGGGGGCGATATTGAGCGCATAGCAGACGCTCAGACCTAACCGGAGGGAGGTGCCTTCCATACTCCGCTCGCCGTTTTCAAGCCGTTGGTATTGCCTGATGTTGATATTTGCTCTGTCAGCAACCTGCTGCTGTGTGAGCCCTAAAGCACGACGCTGCTTTGCCAATTCTTCACCTTTACCAAGTAAGCCGAGTAAATCGCCAATGCCAGGGAATTGAGTAACTTCATAGTCAAAGAGAAAGCCATATTCAGGATAAAATGGATATGACATAGCGGCAACCTCCTTTTTATGACCAATCGGTCGTGTTACCTGAATATTACCACCAGCTGGTCGTAAAGTCAACCCCATTTTTGGATAAAAATGGGGTTGATGTGCAGGCTGTTACGATGGTCATCCGAGTGAAAATAAGAAGGATGAACAAACTACCAAAATATACTCCGATTATTGTGTAACACAAATGACATCATTTGTGTTGACTTTTGGGCGGGATATGCATATACTGAAAGTGAAAGGAGTGGATTCCATGGCTACGAATACGATTCGCATTGACGACAGCACAAAGGCCGAGGCGACCCGGATTGCCGATGAGTTGGGCCTGACGTTCAACGCAGTGGTCAATATTTTGCTGAGAAAATTTAATATGGAGAAGGGATTTCCTTTCCCGGTGAAGATCGAGAGCAAAAAACAGGTTACTGTTTTTGATATGGACTCACAGGAGTTTGAGGCCGCCTGCAGGGAGGCGATTGCCAACCGGGATCCCTATCCTGTGGCGGAATACACCACCTTGCTGGACAGCGAAACCGGGAACTTAATGCGAAAGTATGCCGATGGGCGGGTGGAATATGTCTTGGACTGAAGCTATGGACCGGGCCCCTCGACTGCTCGTATTTGCGGGGCCGAATGGCTCAGGTAAGAGTTCCATCACAGTGAAGATTCCGCCGGTGGGACTATATGTGAATGCGGATGACATTAAGAGGGCCAGAGGCTGCACAGACCTGGAGGCGGCCCAGGAGGCGGAGCAGATTCGACATCTGCTTTTATCCAACAAAAAGGATTTCACATTCGAAACCGTCTTGTCCACACCCCGGAATCTGGACCTGCTGCGGCAGGCGAAGGCTGCTGGCTATCAAATCAAGGCAGTTTTCGTCCTGACAAAAGATCCGGCAGTCAATATGGAACGTGTACGGCAGCGGACGGCGGCCGGCGGGCACGATGTCCCGGAGGACAAGATCGTCAGCCGGTACCACAAATCTCTGAGCAATCTGGCTGAGCTGGTTCGTATTGCGGATCAGACAAGGGTGATCGACAATACAGGGGAGCTTCCAGAGCTGATCTGCGAAATCAATGGAGACAGAGTCCGTATCATTGAGGGCACCTACTGGATGAAAAAAGAGATTCTTGCCCTGCTGTCATTGAAAAAGTAGGAAACTCCGACGGCTGCAAGCCGGCAGAGCTCGGGTCCCCTTTTGCCCTATGGACTGAACTACCTCCCTCGTAGAAATAGCGGAGAGTATTTATGATATAACCGCTCAACAAACTGGAGTTTATGTTTTAAGTTGATAATTATTCCAATTATGACACAAAGAGCCATGCAAATGCCACATACCGCACCCATATAAATTTTCGTTGTTTTGCCAATGTGTTAGGTTTCTTTACAAAGGCATAATCATAAATCACAACAAAAAACCGAGCCAACCTACACTAAAACGTCGCTTTTTCAAGAAAAAGGCGGCGTTTTTTCATGGCCCGGTTTGGGAAAGGAGTGGTGCTGACTTTATACTAAAACGAAAGGGGGAATTTTTTTAGCTGGCCGGGCCGGGAGGTCTGGCCTTTTTTCATCTCAAGAAAAAGGAGGTTAGCCAATGGCAGATGAAAAAGTAAACGTGAGCGCGGAGGAAAGTAAAACCCCGGAAGCTCCGGCTCCGTCCGGGCCGGGCGATCCGCCCGCGCCGGAACACACCGAGGGGCCCGCTGTTCCTGGTGGGGCTCAGGCGGCCCCCGCTCATGCGGAGCCCTCCACGCCGGAGCAGTCTGTTATCCCTGGTATGGGTGAGGACGTTCCCGCGCCGTCCGGCAAGGTAATCAACCTTTCGGACATCCAGGCCGCTGATAAGGGCGGCAAGGAGGCTTCTGCTCCCGCCCCGGACAAGAAAGCGCCGGAGGCGGATAAGCCGCCGAAGCGCCGGGGCCGCCCGCCGAAAGAGCAGACCGGGCCGACTGTGGAGAAAAAGGCGAAAGCGGCGGAGCCCCGCACAGGCCGCCCGTCTAAGGTTGACAAGGCGGCCCGTGAGGAGGCTCCGCCCTCTGTTCGGGACAAAGTGTCCAGAGGTAAGAAAGCCGACAAGGGCAAGGAAACGGGTTCCGGCGGTGCGCCTGCGTCTAAATCCGCTAAGACGGTAAAGCCGGGCAAGACCGCTCCCGTCAAGGAGGCGGCAGTCCCGCCGCCGGAGATCAAGCTGCCGCCCACGCCGGAGGTGCCGCCCCGCCCGGTGGAAGAGGGAAAAATCGTCTATTTGAAGATGTCGGAGCTCCATCCGTTCCACACGTTCCGGGAACACCCCTACAAGGTGCAGGACGATGAGGCGATGGACGATCTGGTGGGGACGATCAAGGAACACGGCATTATGACACCCGCCACTGTCCGCCCGGAAAAGGACGGCAAGGGCTATGAGATTATCGCGGGCCACCGCCGCCATCATGGTGGTGCGCGGGCCGGGCTGGAGGAAATGCCCTGTATCGTCCGGGAAATGACCGATCTTGAAGCTGTCCGGGAAATGCGGAACAGCAATAAACAGCGCGGCGATCCGCTCCCCAGCGAACTGGCAAAGCTCCTGGATTTGGAGGTGGAGGCCATCAAGCGCCAGGGGGCCCGCCCGAAAACGGAGAAAGAGGCTGAGGCCCTGGGTAAGCTCTCCGTGGAGATCGTGGGTAAGGATCACGACATGAACTATAAAAAGGTCATGCGGTATATCCGCCTTAATTCCCTGGTGCCGGAGCTTCTGGACAAGGTGGACGCAAAGCAGATGGGCTTTATGCCTGCGGTGGAGATCTCGTATATCAGGCCGGAAAACCAGCGGCTGATTGCCGTTTCCATTGACGGGGAGCAGTCCTCCCCCTCGGTGGCCCAGGCGAAGCGGCTCCACGAGCTGGACAAGGAGGGCAAGCTCAACGGCGATGTGATTGACGGTATTTTGAGTGAAGAAAAAAAGGAGGATCGCGGTGTGATTATTTCGACTGCTGAACTGTCTAAGTATTTCGGCAAGGAGGTCACTCCTGCCAAAATGAAGGAGCAGATCATGGCCCTGCTGGACGAGTGGAAAGAGAAACAGCCGCCCGAACTGGCAAAGCCGGACAAGAAAAAGGACTTGGAGAAGTAACCGGGCCCCGCTTCTGGACACTTTGTCCAGAGGTAAGCGCCCCGCGCTTGGGATGGGCTCTGTGGTGATATATCCCCCGTCGCCGCATCTATTCCTGCACAGCCGGGAGTGGGCCGTCAAGGGTGCAACGCACCGCCGCTCGCGGCGGCTTGCCCTTGACGGTCTGCCCCGGCTGTGCTACTTCCAGCGGCGCGGCGGGGGTATATATCCTCCAGAGCCGCCCCCTTTCCCTGGATAGGGAAAGGGCGGGGGGATAGGGTCGAACTACCTATTATAAATATCGGAGGTGTTGAAGATGAAACGATCCCTTGCTTATATTACCGCCGCATGGCGCGGCGATCCTGCGGTGGACATGGAGCAGGCGGCGCATTTCTGCCGTGTGGTTTACGATGCGGGGTATTCCCCCATCTGCCCTATGCTCTATCTGCCGCTGTTCCTCAATGACGCGGTGCCGGAGGAGCACAAGAACGGCATCGACATGGGCCGTGACCTGCTCCGGCGTTCCCGTGTGCTGGTGGTGTGCGGCCATACGATCACCGAGTCCATGAAAAATGATATTGCCGTGGCCCAGCGGCTGGGGATCACCGCTACCACCCTTGAGGGCATCCTGACCGTCAAGGGCCAGGGCCGCCGCTGATATGGCGTCCCTGTTTGAAGCCTACATCACGAACCTGGGAAAATACAACGAGGGCGAGCTGGTCGGTGAAACCTTGAAATTCCCCACTACCACGGAGGAGGTGCAAGGACTTCTGAAGCGCATCGGCGTGGACGGGGTGCGGTACGAGGAATTTTTTATTACCAGCTTTGACGGTGATGTGCTGGGGCTCTACGACTGCTTAGGCGAATATGAAAACCTGGACGAGCTCAACCATCTGGCCTGCCTGCTCTCCGAGCTGGATCAAGGCGACTTGGAAAAGTTTGAGGCGGTCATTGACAGCGGCGGGCATACTTCCAGCGTGGCCGATCTCATCAACCTCACACAAAATCTGGATTGTTTTGAATTTTATCCCAATATTGAAAATGAGGAGGATTTAGGCCGCTACTTTACGCAGGACTTGCCGATCCCGGAGGAGCTAAAAGATTACTTTGATTATGAGGCTTACGGACGGGATTTCCTAATCAATGAGGGCGGCCATTTAGCTCCCGGCGGCTATATCGTCCAGACCAGCGGTGACTTCAAGGAATTTTATCACGGGATAAAGGACATTCCCGCCGAGCACAAGGTTTTCGCTTTCCCGCAGCTCTCGGTGCGGGAGCAGATGGCGGCCTACAAAGAAATTATTGACGGCTCCTCCCTGGAGGGCTATCGGAAGATTGCCAAAAAGGAGCATGAGGAGCGATAGCGGCACTTCTGGACACTTTGTCCAGAGGTGCTTTTTTCAAGGAAGGGAGGGATACGGCTGATTGATGAGGACGTTTCCAGACGTACCATAGCAGTTTCCATTAAGGCGACAAAGCTCACGGGCCGGGTGCTGGCCCAGGCGTGTCTGGCGGTGGGCCGGAAGATCAAGAAAGCTCACCGGGCCCGCCAGACACCCCACGGCAAACAGACAGTGCGCCAGCTCATGGGCCACGGGGCCGCCACGAACAGCATCGAGGTGGAGTCCCCAAAGGACTTTGACCGGGTGGCCCGGAAATGGAATGTAGACTATGCCTTTTATAAGACCGGGCCGGACAAGTACCTGCTGTTTTTCAAAAGCGGGCAGGCTGATGCCATCACCGCTTGTTTTTCGGAATATTCCCGGCGTGTGATGAAGCGTTCCAAGTCCCGGCGCGTCCCGATCCGGGAACAGCTCAAACGGGCCGCCGCTGAACTGGCCCGCCAGCCGTCCCACAAGAAAGAACGTGCAAGGGAGGCGGTGCATGAGGACAGATAGCGTTAAGAAATATGTGATACCTAACATCCCGTACCTGTTTATCCTGTGGGCCTGCCTAAAGCTGGGGACGGCCTACCGTCTGGCGGCGGGGGCCGGGTTTGGAGAAAAGCTGCTGGGGCTGGGCCGGAGCATCGGCCCGGCCTTTACTGCCTTTGCGCCAGGGCTTGACCCCTTTGACTGGCTGGTGGGCCTTGTGGGGGCGGTGGCCTTTCGCCTGCTGATCTACTTCAAAAGCAAGAACGCAAAGAAATTCCGGCGGGATGAAGAATACGGATCGGCCCGCTGGGGCACCGAAAAAGACATCAAGCCCTTTGTCGATCCAAAGTTTGAGAACAACGTCATTTTGACAAAGACGGAGTTTCTCACCATGAACACCCGGCCCAAAAATCCGGCCAATGCCCGCAACCTCAACTCTTGTATTATCGGCTCGTCCGGGTCGGGCAAAACCCGCTTCTGGCTCACGCCCCAGCTACTCCAGGCGCACAGCTCCTATGTGTGCGTCGATCCAAAAGGCGGGGTGCTCTCCCAGGTGGGGGCTTTCCTGCAACGCCGGGGCTATAAGGTCAAAGTGTTCAACAGCATCGACTTTTCAAAATCCATGCACTACAATCCGCTGTCCTACATCCACAATGAGGCTGACATCCTAAAGTTTGTCGATACCCTCATAGCGAACACCAAAGGCGAGGGCAAGGAGGGCGATCCGTTCTGGACAAAGGCAGAAACGCTCCTTTATTGTGCGTTGATTGCCTATATCATCTTTGAAGCTCCTGCCGAGGATCGGAATATCAATACCCTGGTGGACATGATTTCCGGCATGGACGTGAAAGAGGATGACGAGTCCTATATGAACGCGGTGGACTATATGTTCAAGGGCCTGGAAAAGCGCAAGCCGGATTGCTTTGCCGTGAAACAGTACAAAAAATACAAACTGGCCAGCGGCAAGACCGCAAAATCAATCCTTATTTCCTGCGGTTCCCGGCTGGCTCCCTTTGACATCCCCCAGCTCCGGGAGATTATGAGCTATGACGAGCTGGAGCTTGACCGCATCGGGGATCGGAAAACGGCGGTTTTCTTCACGATTTCCGATACAACCCCGACTTATAACTTCATTGTAGCCCTGGCCTTTTCGCAGATGTTCAATCTTCTGTGCGAACGGGCGGACAATGTTCACGGGGGCCGCCTGCCCCATCATGTGCGGGTGCTGTGGGACGAGGCGGCGAACACGGGCCAGGTGCCCTCCCTGGAGAAGCTGGTGGCCGTGATCCGTTCCCGCGAGGTAAGTCTGTGCCTGTTCTATCAGCAGTACGCGCAGTGCAAGGCCATTTACAAGGACAACGCAGAAACGATCTTAGGCAACATGGACAGCGTGATCTTCCTGGGCGGGCGGGAAAGCTCCACTATCAAGGAAATATCCGAGAACTGGCTGGGAAAGGCCACAATTTCCATGCAGACCGAGGGCCGCTCCCGTGGGCAGTCGGAAAGCTACAACCAGAACACCCAGCGGCTGGGCCGGGAGCTGATGACCCCCAGCGAGCTTGCCACCATGCCCGGTGACAAGTGCATCTTGCAGCTCCGGGGCCTGCCCCCGTTCTTTTCGCCCAAATACGATTTGAAGCAGCACCCCAACTACAAGTACACGGCTGAGGCCGATAAAAAGAAAAACGCCTTTGACCTGGATAAGCTCATTAACCGCCGCAGGCGGCCTGGGCTTTCCGAGGCTTGTGAGGTGTACGAGGTAGACGCATCCGAAGCGGGGCCCGTAAGCGAGGACGAGGACATCCTCAACTACGACGATGTGGACGATCCGGATGCCTATGTATAAATCACTTCTGGACAAAGTGTCCAGAGGTCGCAACCTGCCGCCCAAACGGGCGGCTTTTTTCATGGCCGGGACAATCCCGGAGAAATGGAGGATATATGGAATTTTTTGCTTCTGCTATCACGACTTTGCAGACTCTCGTTGTTGCGCTGGGCGCTGGCCTGGGCGTGTGGGGCGTTGTCAATCTCCTGGAGGGCTACGGCTCGGACAACCCTGGCTCCAAAAGCCAGGGCATGAAGCAGCTCATGGCGGGCGGCGGCATCATCCTGCTGGGCACCACCCTGATCCCTCTGCTGTCTGGCCTGTTTTAAGGTAAGGGCCTATGGATTTTCTCACCGACTGGCTCACAGACTGGCTCAAAGAGCTGTTGATTGGCGGGATCATGGGGAACCTGGAGGGGCTCTTTGATTACGTCAATACCCAAGTCGGAGAGATCGCGGTACAGGTGGGGACTACCCCGGCGGCGTGGAACGCCGGGGTATTTTCCCTCATCCGCCAGCTTTCCGAAACGGTGATTTTACCGATTGCCGGGCTGGTACTGACCTTTGTTGCCACCTATGAGCTCATTCAGATGCTTTTGGAAAAGAACAATATGCACGAGTTTGACGTGGCGAATATCTACAAATGGATGTTCAAAACGGCTTGTGCCATTTTCATTCTCTCGAATACCTTTGATATTGTGATGGCCGTCTTTGACGTGTCGCAGACGGTGATTGCCCAGGCCGGAGGGCTCATCCAGGGCTCTACGGACATCACGCCGGATATGATCACGGAGCTGGAAACCACCCTGGAGGGGATGGACTTAGGGCCGCTTCTCGGCCTGTGGCTCCAGTCCTCCATTATCGGCGTAACCATGTGGGCGCTGGGCATCGTCATCTTTGTCCTGGTCTACGGGAGGATGCTGGAAATCTATTTGCTCACCAGTTTGGCCCCGATCCCTATGGCGACAATCTCCCACCGGGAGGTGGGCCAGATCGGGCAGAACTATCTGCGCTCCCTGTTTGCCGTGGGCTTCCAGGGGATGCTCATTCTGGTGTGTGTTGCAATCTATGCGGTGCTGATCCAGGGAATTGCCACGGGCGGAGATCCCATCGGGGCGATCTGGGGCACCGTGGGCTATACGGTTTTGCTCTGCTTCATGCTGTTCAAAACCGGGACAATAGCGCGCAGCATCTTTAGCGCGCACTAAAGAAAGGGGTGTTATATGCCGAGAAGATATGGGCCCGATGGGACGCGCCTGTGGTATGGGAAAGCGCCGGGGGACTTTAACGAGGCCGATGTTGCCCGCTTCATGGCGGAAACGGAGGCCGTTTTGCAAAAGCGGGAATTGCTGGGCGGCAGGGATGACGCAAAGACGATTGCCCAGCAGTTAGCCGAGGGGCGGGCGCAGGCCGCCCGTGAAAACGCCGTCCGGCCGGCCCCGGCAAAGGGCAAGGAGGCCAGGGATGAGCGATAAGGGCACCTCTGGACAAAGTGTCCAGAAGTCCCCGGAACTCACGGAGGGGCTGTTCCTCATGGATGGTATCGAGGGCCTGCGCTCCCTGCCCCGCCATTCTGTGGATATGCTCTTGACCGATCCGCCCTATGGCACAACCCGGAACTTTTGGGATGTGCCCCTGCCGCTCCCGGAGCTGTGGGAGGCGGTGAAATGGGCGGTCAAGCCGGACGGCGCGATCCTGTTTTTCGCGCAGTGCCCCTATGACAAGGTGCTGGGGGCATCCAACCTGTCCATGCTCCGCTATGAGTGGGTGTGGTACAAAAGCCGCTCTACGGGCTTTCTCAATGCCCGCCGCGCTCCGCTGAAAAAGACGGAGAACATCCTGGTATTCTATCAGAAGCTCCCGCTTTACAATCCGCAGTTTGAGCAGGGCAAGCCCTACAAGAAAATTTCGGGCAATAACGGGAACAGCACCAACTATGGAAAATTTACCCGTTCCGGCAGCGGATCGGAGGACGGCCTGCGCTTTCCCGGAAACGTGCTGACCTTTCCAGCCGTCCAACGCACCGTCCACCCCACGCAGAAGCCGGTGGCCCTGTGCGAGTATTTCATCAAAACCTACACCCGGCCCGGCGAGGTGGTGGCGGACATCTGCGCGGGCTCTGCCACAACAGCGGTTGCCGCCCTCAACACGGGCCGCCGCTTCATCTGTTTTGAAACCGTCCCCGCCTACTACGCCGCCGCCACAGAGCGCATCCGTCTGGCGCGGGCAGCGTTGGAGGCCGGGGAGAAAGGAGTGTAACTATCGGACAGTATTCTGTGATCTATGCCGATCCCCCCTGGCGCTACACGCAAAAGGGCTTGCAGGGGGCGGCGGAAAAACACTACCCCACAATGGGGATTGACGAGTTATGCACGCTCCCGGTGGCTAATCTGGCGGCCCCGGACAGCGTGCTTTTTTTGTGGGCTACGTTCCCGCAGCTCCCGGAGGCCCTGCGGCTCATCAAGGCGTGGGGCTTCACTTACAAAAGCGTTGCTTTCGTCTGGTTGAAGAAAAACCGCAAGTCCGAGAGCTGGTTCTATGGCCTGGGCTTCTGGACGCGGGGCAACGCGGAGGTCTGCCTGCTGGCAACACGGGGACACCCGAAGCGGCAGTCGGCAAACGTCCACCAGTTTATCATTTCCCCCATCCAGGAGCACAGCCGCAAGCCGGAGGAGGCCCGTGATAAGATCGTGGCCCTCATGGGCGATGTGCCCAGGGTGGAGCTGTTCGCCCGGCAGTCCCCGCCCGGCTGGGACGTGTGGGGGAACGAGGTGGAAAGCACCATCCCGGACTTCTGGACAAAGTGTCCAGAGGTGGCCGGGTCGGAAAGGAGTGACTAAAAATTCCCTATGTAAATGTCCCCAACGACTTATCCAAAATCAAGACCAAACTTGCCTTTAACCTGACGAAACGCCAGCTTGTGTGTTTCGGGATCGCGGCGGCGGTGGGCATCCCGTCCTATCTGCTGGCCCGGAGCTCCATCGGCAACACGGCAGCCATGTTCCTGATGATGGCGGTGGCGCTCCCGGCGTTCCTGCTGGCGATGTACGAAAAAGACGGGCTCCCCTTTGAAAAGGTGGTGCGGAACGTCCTGCGGGCCCGTTTCCTGCGGCCTGGGGTGAGGCCCTACCAGACGGAAAATATCTATGCCCCGTTTACCCAGCGGGGCGCTGTGAGAAAGGAGGATGCGATTGCAAAAAGTAAAAAGCCCAAAGCGCGGCCCCGGAAAGGCCGCTAACCGGAAAGCTGCGCTGTCTGCCCAGCAGACGATCCCTTATCTGGTGATGCACCCGGACGGGGTGTGCCAGCTCCCCGGCGGGCTCTATACAAAGACGGTGGAATATGAGGACATCAATTATTCCGTGGCAAGCACCGAGGATCAGACGGCGATTTTTGGCGGGTGGAGCTCGTTCCTCAACTACTTCGACAGCTCCCTGCCGTTCCAGCTCTCCTTTATCAACCGCCGCTCCCGTTCCCGGAGCAAGTACAAGGTCAATATTCCCCCGGCACAGGATGACTTTGACAGCATCCGGGCCGAGTTCACCAGTATGCTGAAAAATCAAATTGCCAAAAGCAACAACGGCATCGAGCGGTCTAAATACATCACGTTTGGCCTGCCCGCCGAGGGGATCGCGGAGGCCCGTCCCCGTCTGGAACGGGTGGAGGCCGACGTGACTGGCAATCTGAAACGGCTGGGCGTTCCCTCTGCTCCGATGGACGGGCAGGAACGGCTGGTGCTGCTTCACAGTCAGATGCACCCCGGCAGCCGGGAGCCGTTCCGCTTCTCCTGGCAGGACATTCCCCGGACGGGCATGGGGACAAAGGATTTTATCGCCCCGGACAGCTTCGACTTCCGGCAATCCCGGACGTTCCGGGTGGGCCAGTATTGGGGCGCTGCATCCTACTTGCAGATTTTGGCGTCCGAGCTCTCTGACAAGCTCCTGGCGGAAATTCTGGAGCTGGATGCGGAAATGACCGTTACCATGCACATTCAGACGGTGGATCAGCTCAAAGCCATTAAGACCATCAAGGGAAAGCTCTCCGACATTGGCAAAATGAAAGTGGAGGAACAGCGCAAGGCGGTGCGGGCCGGGTACGATCCCGACATTCTGCCCCCTGACCTGATCACGTTCAGCAAGGACGCGGCGGAGCTCCTTGCCGATCTCCAGTCCCGCAACGAGCGGATGTTCCTGCTCACGTTCACGGTCATCAATATCGCCCCCACCCGGCAGCAGTTGGAAAACGATGTGTTTACGGTGGGCGGTATCGCGCAGAAATATAACTGCGCCTTAAAA
>OLXX01000577.1_pt1 | contig 14019 bp, 10 predicted proteins | sample 1644211 | NCBI WGS metagenome assembly OLXX01 (sample SAMEA103958145, study PRJEB25191) | human gut metagenome | biome: human-associated habitat [ENVO:00009003]; feature: intestine environment [ENVO:2100002]; material: feces | place: Germany | collected 2013/2015 | reverse complement strand
ACCGCTCAGGAACTCTTCAATAACGACTGTTGCCGATGCGGAGCCGAACATACCGCCAAGCATTTCCTTGAGTTCTTTCTTTGCCTCGTCCAGTGTGGGGAGGATCAGAACGCCTTTTCCGGCACAGAGTCCGTCGGCTTTCAGCACGTATGGGGCTTCCAGCGTTTCGAGGAAAGCCAGACCTTCTTCGAGATTTTCTGCTGTGATACTTTTATACCGGGCTGTCGGGATTTGATGACGCATCATGAAGCCTTTGGCAAACTCCTTGCTGCCCTCCAGCTGTGCTCCGTTGGCGGACGGACCGATAACGGCGATATGTTTCAGTTCGGGACGATTCTGGAAGTAATCGTAGATGCCTTCTACCAACGGGTCTTCGGGACCTACTACTACCATTTCGATGTTTTCTTTCAGAGCGAAAGCGCTGATCGCTTCAAAGTCGGTAGCTTTGATGTTGACATTCTCGCCTACGGCGTTTGTTCCGGCGTTTCCCGGAGCGATGTACAGCTTTTCAACTTTCGGACTTTGGGCAATTTTCCATGCCAGTGCATGTTCGCGGCCGCCCGAGCCTAGTAATAATATCTTCATAATGAGTATTAAGTTATGAGTTTTCAGTTATGAGTTTTTCGGTATGATGCTGTGAGCTGTCAACTATAGATTGCTATAGGTTCTGCTCAAAGTATCGGGTGATTTTTTCGTGCAGATGTACACGGTCGCGGCCTGATACGTTGTGCTTGTGGCACGGATAGATAAACAGGTCGGGGTAGGTGCGGGCATCTACACAGGCTTTCATGAACGACAGTGTGTGCTGCGGTACGCAAGTGTCATCGTGGTCGTCATGGATAATGAGCAGATGACCTTTCAGCTGTCCGGCAAGGTTCTTCAGATTACATTCTTTGTAGCCTTCCGGATTGCTTTCCGGAGTGTCCATGTAACGTTCGCCGTACATCACTTCGTAATATCCCCAGTCGATGACAGGTCCGCCTGCTACGCCTACCTTGAATATTTCGGGGTAGCGGAGCAGCAGGGCAGTGGTCATGTGGCCTCCGAAGCTCCATCCGTGTACACCGATGCGGTTTCCGTCTATGTAGGGGAGGGATTTCAGAAATTCAATGCCTTTCACCTGGTCTTTGCCTTCTTCGATGCCGAGGCGGCGGAAGGTGGCGTTTTCGAATTCCAGTCCACGGTTGGCACTGCCGCGGTTGTCGAGGGTGAACATGATATAGCCTTTGTTAGCCATATAGATATCCCATCCGCGGGAGCCGTTCAGCCAACCACCGGTGACGAGTTGTGCGTGCGGGCCGCCGTATACGTAGACGATGACCGGATACTTTTTGTTCGGGTCGAAATCTGCGGGTTTGGTGAGGCGGTAGTATAGGTCGGTCGTTCCGTCGTCGGCTTTGATAGTACCGGTTTCGATGGTCGGCATCTCGTAGCCTTCGTATGGGTCTTTGGCTGTCAGCAGGTTGACTGTTTTCAGGCTTTTGGTATCCACGATGTCAATGCGGCGCGGAAGGGTGGGAGTCGAATAACGGTCGATGAGGTAGCTTCCCGATGCGCTGAGCATTCCGTTATGTTCTCCTTCTGTGATAGAACGGAAGCTGAACGGGAGGCTGCACTTTCCTGTGTTGACATTTACTGCAAAGTTATTGGAGCCTGTGCCATCTACTCCTTGGAAGATGACTTCTTTCCTCTTGGCGTTGAAGCCCAGAATGTCGCCTACCAGCCATTTGCCCTCGGTCAGTTGCTTCGTCGGGATGTATTCGATGTGCTTGCCGCCTGCGGCATCGCTTTTCCATTCGCCTTTGAGGCTGGAGGTGAGGTCGCATAAATATAGATGGTTATATCCGTCACGCTGGCTCTGGTAGATGAATTTGCTGCTGTCCCACGGTAAGAATACGATGGGGTGCTGAGGCTCTACATATTTGGGGTGCGTTTCTTCCAGCAGTTTGCTCAGTAACTTGCCTGTCGTTGCGTCATATTGGCAAAGTACGGCGTGGTTCTGGTCGCGGTTCAGTTCGATAAGGTAGATGCTCTTTTCGTCCGGTGACCAGCTGATATTGGTGAAGTAACGGTCGGTCGGATCACCTGCATTCAGATAGATGGTCTTACCGGTGGAGGGGTTGTAGACGCCTACTTTTACTTGGTGGCTGGTCATTCCTGCCATCGGGTAACGGACGTTATTCACTTCTCCTACACGTGCCGTGATGTCTACAAGCGGGTATTGCGTCACCATGCTTTCGTCCATGCGGTAGAAAGCGAGCAGGTTGCCTTTCGGGCTCCAGAAGGTGCCTTTGTTGATGCCGAACTCATTGCGGTGGACGGATTGCCCGCAGACGATGCCTTCGGGTTCGTCGGTGATTGCCTGTTCGTTCACATACAGGTTGTTGTTGACTGTGTAGGCTACGTTTCCGTTGGCGACGCAATAATCTTCGTTGGCTGCTTTATCTTTCAACTTCAGTGTGCTGACAATCCGGTTGTTCTCGAAATCGTATACGATGTACTTACCGGATACTTTCAGTAACATTTGCGGTTTGTCCGCCCACGGGTAGCGGATTGAGTACGGGGTCGGCAGTTTCCCTGCTTTATTGTCTGCCAGTACTTTGTTGATTTGTCCGAGGGTAGTCAGCACTGTCTCTTTCCCTGTTCTGGGTTGAACAGTGTAGATGGTGTCGGTACTTGGTTTGATACACACGTCTCCCCACCATTGCAGACCGTAGAGGTTTTCTGCATAACGGTAGGTCTCGCCGCCCGGAATCAAGTCTTCCAGTGTCAGCTTTTTGATTTCCTGTGCCATAACATTGAATCCGATTGGTAGCGCCAGCAATATCAGAATGGCTCTTTTTCCAATTTTACTCATTGCTTTTATTTATCTTTATTGGTTTTAAATCCTTCTATTTTACCCTGTTCAGGAGAGTTGTCTTTCTCTGTCGGATGATACGTCTTTTTCGAGATATTCAATTCGCTTTCTTACTCATCAAATGATAAGATCGCAAGATGCGACCTTATATTGTCTATCAATAAGTTAATGGCATTTTTTAGTGAGATGCCATTAACTATCTATGAAATTACTCTTCTTCCTTCTTTGGTATCCTAGGCTCACGGTTTCCTCTGAATTCTCTCGGAGCTCTCGAATCTCTTTCCCCTCGGAACTCGCCTCTAGGCTTTCTGTCCCTGTCATCCCGGGTAAAGCTTCCTTCTTCCCGTCTCGGCTTGAAGTCTCCTTCTTTACGAGGTTTGAACTCCCCTTCGCGACGAGGTTTGAATTCGCCTTCCCGTCTGGGTTTAAATTCTCCTTCCCCGCGCGGTTTGAATTCCTTTCTTTCTCTGGGTCTGGAAGTATCATAGTTTCCTTCAGTCTCTTTCTTCTCTTCTCCTTCTCCCTCCTGACTCTTGAACTCCTTATATTTCCCGTCGAAAATCTCGTATTTGCGGAACTCGCATTCCAGTGCACCATTGAACAACGGCACTTTCTTGCTTGGTTTCAGCCCGATCTGATCGAAACATTCTTCTCTATAAGAGAGTACCCAAGCCTCGTTTCCTACAAATGCGTGCTTCAGACGTTCGCCAATCATCTGGTACAGTCCGAGCAGGTCATTGGTGGAGATACGCTCGCCATAAGGAGGATTCATCACAATGATGGACTTCTCCTGCGGCTGTTCGAATTGTTGGAACGGTTGCAGTTTCAGCGTCACATCTTTGGATACACCCGCTGCCTTTATATTATGGGTTGCGATTTCATTTGCTTTCGGATTGTTGTCGTATCCGTATATCTTGTGAGTAAACTCGCGCTCCTGACTATCGTCATTGTAAATCTCATCGAACATCTCCGAATCGAAGTCCACCCATTTCTCGAATGCGAATCCTTTGCGGAATACTCCCGGAGCGATGTTTCTTGCGATCAGCGCAGCTTCTATAGGAATCGTTCCCGAACCACACATCGGGTCAATCAGGTCACATTCACCGCGCCATCCTGTCATCAGAAGCATACCGGCAGCCAATACTTCGTTCAACGGAGCATCTACCTGTTCCTGGCGATATCCGCGACGATGAAGTGACTCTCCGGAAGAGTCCAGAGACAACGTACAAGTCGTTTGTGCAATGTGAATATTGAGCAGCACATCCGGATTATTGATGCGTACTGACGGGCGTTTGCCTGTCTTTTTACGGAAATAGTCCACGATGGCGTCCTTCACCTTATATGAGACGAACTTTGAATGGCGGAATTCTTCGCTGAATACAACCGCGTCTATCGCAAACGTCTTGTTTACATCAAGATACTCTTCCCATGGAATGGCCTGTATCTGGTTGTAAACTTCATCAGCATCCTTTGCCGTAAAATTCTTGATCGGTTTTAGAATGCGGATAGCAGTACGGAGGCAGAAATTTGCCTTGTACATCATACGCTTGTCTCCTGTAAATGAAACCATGCGACGTCCTATCTGGATATCGTTGGCTCCCAATGTTGTAAGTTCTTCAGCAAGTATCTCTTCCAGTCCCTGGAAGGTCTTGGCTATCATCTCGAATTGTTCGCTCATATATAGTTTATTGATTTTATTTCTTTGCTTTTGTTTGTACAATCTTTGCTCCGGCAGGAATGTTTTCCGTTACCCAGATATTTCCTCCTACGGTTGCGTCGCTTCCGATAGTGATTCTTCCAAGAATGGTGGCGTTGGAGTAGACTATGACATTGTCTTCCAGTATCGGGTGGCGGGGGATACCCTTGATCGGTTTTCCGTCGGCATCCAGCGGGAAGCTTTTTGCTCCTAGGGTGACACCCTGATATAATTTGACATTGTTCCCGATGATGCTTGTAGCACCGATCACGACACCCGTTCCGTGGTCTATGGTAAAGTGACTGCCTATCTTCGCTCCCGGATGGATATCGATACCCGTCTCGCTATGAGCCATTTCCGTGATCATGCGAGGAATCAGGGGAACACCCAGTTCCAGCAGTTCGTGCGCAATACGATAATTGCTGATTGCCTTAATGGCGGGATAGCAGAAAATTACTTCACCGTAGCTTTTGGCAGCGGGGTCACCGTTGTAGGCGGCTTCTACGTCCGTAGCCAGTATTCTTCTCATGGCGGGTAGTTTGCTGATAAAGTTCGCAGCCAGTCGGGCGGCTTCTTCTCTTCTCGACTCCGAGCAGACGTTGCAGTCTCCTTCTGCCGTACTGAAACATAGTCCGGCCAGGATTTGCTCTGTGAGCAAGTCAAATAACTTTTCGATATTTACACCGATGTGATAATTGATTGTCCGGCTGTTGATGGTGGAATTTCCGTAGTATCCGGGGAAGAGAATGGCACGTGAAAGCTCGATAATTTCATACAAAACTTTAGCAGAGGGCAATGGTTCGCCATCTTTATGTTGATGAAACAGCCCTTTGTAAGATTCGCTTTCCGATAGCTCATCGACTGCCTGTGTCAGAATGTGGGTAAAGTTCAATGGACTCATTAGGTCAGTTACTCATGTTTATATGGGGACAAAGGTATTAAAAAAAATAATAAATTTCGTTGAGATTCAATATAATTAATGTATTTTTGTGGCATTCAAAATTCAACACGGACAAAGGGGATGAATAAAGCGAAATCTACTATGAAGCTATTTGGGTTGATAGGGTTGTTGATATTGTGGAACTGCAGTTGCGTGGATAGGCACCGCAGTCACGCTTTGTGTGAACAGTCACTTATCGATTCTTTAGAAGTCCGTGCCCAGGATTCTCTGTTTTCCAACTTACCTTATTCACGTTCTTTATTGCGTAACGCAATGCGTCAGGCACAGGACTCGATGAGTTATTACCGCTTGATGGGATTGTATGGAAAGACTTTCTTCATCTCGTCCGATTTCGACTCTATCCTCTATTATAACCGCCCTGTAAAAGAGTATGATAAGCGTGCAGCTGCCTGCCCGCGATGGAATGATGTACTTTCGGATGTATATAACATTGAGGGAAATGTCTGGATGCAACTCAATCAGCCCGATTCGGCGGTTGCCTATTATGAGAAATCCTATGCTTACCGTCTGAAAGGAGAGAAGGGACATCTTCTCTCAGATATCTGTATGAATCTGGCGGATGCCCATCTGCATCGTGGCGAACTGGCACATACCGCTTCCTATTACCGGAAAGCATTGTTTATCTGTGACTCCCTGCACCTGTCGGAACATTCCAAATTTCCGGTCTATTGCGGACTGGGACAGACTTACATGGACCTGCGTGATTTTGATTTGTCCAATCATTATTACGAACTGGCAGGACAGTTCTTTGATGAAATGACAGTCAGCGAAAAGTGGGTGTATCTTAATAATCGGGGAAATCATTACTATTACAAGAAAGATTATCAGGAAGCCCTGGTCTATATGCGGCAAGCAGCGGAGCTGATAGCGGATTACCCGCAAATGGTATTCGAAAGCAATCTTTCGAAAGTCAATCTGGGCGATCTTTATCTGCTGACGAACCGGCTGGATTCTGCCGAAAACAATCTGAATGAAGGCTACCGCTACTTTTCGGAGATAAAGAACAACTCCGCCATGCACTATATTGAAACCCTGATGATTGAGCTTTTCCTGAAAAAAGGAAATATCGCGCGTGCCAGAGAAATGATAGCACGGACTGCTTCTACCGGACATGTGGATGCCAATATGCTTACTATACGCAACCAATATCTGCAACATTATTATGAAAAGGCAGGTGACTACCGCAATGCGTATGAGTATCTGAAACGTGACTATCAACTGAATGACTCTATCCGTAGCGAGCGGATTCGCACCCGTGTAGCCGAACTGGATATGCGTTACCGTCAGGACACGATTGTATTGCGCAAGGAAATGCAGATTCAACGGCAGGCGGGTGAAGTGCGTGTCTTGAAACTGAGCATGTATATCTGGGTGCTTGTCTGCCTGTTGCTGGCAGCCGGAACGGTGGTAATCATCTGGTATATGCGGAAAAAGCGGGAGTTTCTTCGTGAACGTTTCTTCCAGCAGATAAATCGTGTCCGTATGGAGAATTTGCGGAGCCGGATTTCTCCCCATTTCACTTTCAATGTGCTGGGGCGTGAGATTAATCAGTTCAATGGGTCGGAAGAGGTGAAGAATAATTTGATGGAACTGGTCAAATATCTCCGTCGGAGTCTTGAACTGACAGAAAAACTAAGTGTATCTTTGCAGGACGAACTGGATTTTGTACAGTCATATATCGGTCTGGAAAGCGGGCGTGTCGGCGAAGACTTCACGGCGTCGGTCGTAGTGGAGGAGGGGCTGGACGCAAAAAGTATAATGATTCCTTCCATGATTGTACAGATTCCGGTAGAGAATGCGATAAAGCACGGGCTGGCCGGAAAAGACGGTGAGAAGGAATTGACTATCCGTATTTCCCGTGAAGGAAAAGGAGTCCGTATCGTGATTTGTGACAACGGGCGGGGGTATCTTCCGCAAGTGGCTTCTTCGACCAGAGGAACGGGAACGGGGCTGAAAGTGCTCTATCAGACGATACAGCTACTCAATACAAAGAATAAAAATGAGAAGATACGTTTCAATATAGGTAACCGAAACGATGGGCAGACCGGTACGCAAGTGTCGGTGTATATACCGTTTCATTTTTCTTATGATTTATGATGAATGCAGAAGATAAATATAAAGTCGTTATTGTAGATGATGAGCGTACGGCAATCGATGCTTTGCGCAGGGAACTGGGCGCCTATCAGGAATTTGAAATAAAAGGAACTGCAAACAATGGCGCAAAAGGTAAAAAGATGATAATGGAACTCCGTCCGGACCTGTTGTTTCTGGATGTGGAACTTCCGGATGTGCTGGGGCTTAACTTGTTGAGTGAGATGCGCGATGAGGTGCTGTGGGATATGAAAGTTGTCTTTTATACTTCGTATGATAAATATTTGCTTCAGGCCCTGCGTGAGTCTGCCTTCGACTTCTTGCTGAAACCTTTTGAGACGGGAGATCTGAGAGTCGTTATAGAGCGCTACCGGAAAGCTGTAGCTTCAATACCGGCAACTCCTTCTTCCTCTTTTTCTTCTTCTGTCAGTGCTTTGATGCCGCAACAGGGAATGTTTATGATCAGCACGGTGACGGGATTCAAGCTTTTGCGACTGGAAGAAATCGGCTATTTCGAATATCTGAAAGACAAGCGGCAGTGGCAGGTAGTCCTGTTCAATCAGACCCGATTGAATCTGAAGCGAAATACAAAAGCCGAAGATATCATTGGTTATTCACAAGCTTTTATCCAGATCAGCCAGTCGGCTATTGTCAATGTTAATTATCTGGCGATGATTGATGGGAAGTGTTGTCAGCTCTATCCGCCTTTTCATGATAAGAGTGATCTGGTGATTTCCCGAAGTTTTTTGAAAGGGTTGCAGGACCGGTTTTTTGTGTTGTGACAATGACTCCTTAAGATAGATGCGAAAACGCCGTTTCTTCATCAGGAACGGCGTTTTCTCTTTGTTAGAATATTAGAATGAGAGAGTATGTTGTTAAAAAAATGCTGTTACAAATTAGTATTGTCCATGGTCACTGTCATTTCCGGAACTAACACGTAAGCGCGTTTCTTATTGTTCCATTTATAGTAATTGGTTGTTACTGTTTTTCCTTCGTATGTATAATTGATGCGGAGATCTTTTTCCCATTCCTCTTTGGTGCTGTTCCATTTCAGGGTCTCGCTTTCAATCATGCGCTTGTTGTCATCGTACTTATAGTTGTACTTCATATAGTTGGCAAGTGTACTTCCGTTCATTTTGTAAACGGTCTGACCTACCATTACTCCATTTTCTTCTACTGGATTATAAATCAATTGATTATCGTAGCTACGTGCAGAAGTAGCAAGCGATACAACAAGAAGAGCTGCAGATAAAACGAACATTTTTAAAGATACTTTTGTTTTCATGGCTATTTGATTTTAGTATTATTCTTTCATTTGTCTAGTAATACTCTTGTATTATGCTGCAAAGTTATATATTTATTCGGTATTTATGCAAATATAAAGCTAAAATAATACCAAAATGTCAGATGATGGCTAAGGTGATACCTTGCTTTTTGCCAAGATTGGTGACAAAAAAATATCCGGCAGTCAACCTGCCGGATATAGAATGAAACACTTCGTTGGGGAAGTGATCTTTTTCCTAGCTTTCTGGATAGTGGGTTAAATAATGTTATAACTCATCCTCTCCATTATTTAGCTGATTTATCCTGTTTTGTTATGGCAGGATAAACCTTGTTTTAGTGTGCTTCGAGCCAGTTCTTGCCCCAGCCGCAATCTGCTTTCAAGGGAACGTGCATACGGTAAGCGTGTTCCATTTCCTCAATAACGATCTCTTCTACACGTTCTTTTTCGTTGACGGGCACGCTGAAGTTCAATTCATCGTGTACTTGCAATATCATTTTAGCTTGTATGCCTTCTGTCTGGAATCGCTGATAAATGCGTGCCATTGCTACCTTTATGATATCTGCGGCGCTTCCCTGAATCGGTGCGTTGATGGCGTTTCGCTCGGCATAGCCGCGTACAACGGCGTTTCGTGAGTTGATGTCCGGCAAGAAGCGTTTCCGGTGGAAAATCGTTTCTACATACCCTTTCTCCTGAGCTATCTGGATACTCTTCTCCATATAGGCTTTCACGCTTGGATAAGTTTCGAAATAGCCGTCGATCAGTTCTTTGGCTTCCTTCCGGTCTACGTTCATTCGCTCTGCAAGGCCAAATACGGAGATGCCGTAGATGATACCGAAGTTGGCGGTTTTCGCTTTGCGTCGCATATCGGAGTCTACGTCTTTCAGGTCGATCTTATATATTTTGGCAGCTGTAGCTGCGTGGATATCATGATTGCTGAGGAAGGCGTCGATCATATTCTTGTCTTCGCTGAGATGTGCCATGATACGAAGTTCTATCTGCGAATAGTCGGCAGAGAAGAACAGGCAGCCTTCGTCAGGGATAAATGCCTTGCGGATTTCCTTGCCGTTCTCGTCGCGGATAGGAATATTCTGCAGATTCGGGTTACTGGAGCTGAGGCGTCCGGTAGAGGTGACGGTCTGGTTGAAAGACGTGTGTACTCGTCCCGTGCGCGGGTTGATCAGTTGGGGAAGTGCATCGATATAAGTTCCTAGCAGTTTCTTCAGTCCGCGGTGTTCCAGAATCTTTTCTACTACGGGATGTTTATGCCGAAGGCTTTCGAGCACTTCTTCCGAAGTGACGTACTGACCGGTTTTGGTCTTCTTCGCTTTTTCGATGATTCTTAGTTTGTCAAACAGTACCTCGCCTACTTGTTTGGGCGAAGCGATATTGAAGGTTTCGCCTGCCAGTTCATAAATCTCCTGCTCGATGCGTTGCATCTGAGCGGTGAAATGAACAGACGATTGTTTGAGCGCTTCCGTATCCAGCAATACCCCATTCCGTTCTATATTAACCAATACGGGTACAAGCGGCATTTCGATATCATAAAACAAACGTTCGGCATCGTTCTCTTTCAGTTCTTTCTCCAGGACGTTTTTGAGCTTTAGTGTTACGTCTGCATCTTCGCAGGCATAGCGGTAGATATCCTTCGGGTCGAGATCGCGCATGTTTTTCTGGTTCTTCCCTTTCGGACCTATCAGTTCGTCGATGTGGATGGTCTGATAGTGAAGATAGATTTCTGCCAGATAGTCCATTCCATGACGAAGTTCCGGTTGAAGAACGTAATGGGCGATCATCGTATCAAAGAGTGCACCTTTCACTTGCACTCCGTAATTTTCAAGAACGATCATGTCGTACTTGATATTTTGTCCGACTTTCAATGAGTTCTCATTTTCGAAGACCGGACGGAATTCGTTGACGATTTTTAATGCTTCCTCACGATTGTCGGGGACCGGCACATAAAAAGCCTGATTTTCGGTGATAGAGAAACTCATTCCGACTAGTTCGGCGTCCATTGGTTCCGTTCCTGTAGTCTCCGTATCTAACGAGAGAATTTTCGATGTAAGTAACTTTTGAATGATTTCAGCTCTTTTCTTCTCTGTATCAATGAGTTGGTAGTCGCAATTAAGCGTTTCTAACGTCTCTAGATTCGATTTTTTGGCTTCGCCTGCCTCATTGCCCGTAAAATTCGCAAATAAATCGCCTTGTATGGCTCCTCCTTCTTCGGGAAAAAGTGGAAGAGGAGAGGGAGCACTTTTGGCCGTTGCCGTTTTGCTTCCGGTTGCCATTGTTACTCCGCCGGCAGAATTTTCTTTTTTCAGTACCCGGTCGATCAGTGTCCGGAATTCCAGTTCTTCAAAAATTTGTCGGAGTGAATCTTCGTCTGCCTGTTCGCGGACGAGCTTGTCCATTTCGAGTTGGATAGGAACATCGATTTTGATAGTGGCAAGGAATTTGGAGAAAGTAATCAATTCCTTATTGGTTTCCACTTTCGTTTTCAAGGCTCCTTTCAGTTGGTCGGTATGTTCCAGCAGATTTTCGATACTTCCGAATTCGGCGATTAGTTTCTGGGCAGTCTTTTCACCGACACCGGGACAACCAGGGATATTGTCGGAGGCATCGCCCATCAGTCCGAGCATATCGATTACTTGTGCGGGCGACTGGATATCGAACTTTGCTTTCACTTCTTCGATGCCCATCACTTCAAAACCTCCCGTATGTTTGGGGCGATACATGAATACGTTGTCTGTCACCAGCTGGCCGTAGTCTTTGTCGGGAGTCATCATATAGGTGGTGATGCCCTGACGTCCGGCTTCAGTGGCGAGAGTTCCGATCACGTCGTCGGCTTCGTATCCTGCCACTTCCAGAATCGGGATGCGGTAGGCGTGGATGATATCCTTTATAATAGGTACGGAGAGGCGGATAGCTTCCGGAGTTTCTTCACGCTGGGCTTTGTATTGCTCGAAAGCTTCGTGGCGGAAGGTAGGGCCGGAGGGGTCGAAGGCTACTCCTATATGTGACGGATTCTCCTTTTTCAGCACCTCTTCGAGGGTATTGACAAATCCGAGGATAGCTGAAGTATTGAACCCTTTGGAGTTGATTCTGGGATTCTTGATAAAGGCGTAATAAGCCCGATATATCAGTGCATAAGCGTCTAAAAGAAATAATTTATTGTCTGACTCCATAGATTTAATTAATTTTTCATGGTAAAAGTACAAAAAAATACCGTATTAAGCGTTTTATTATTACTTTTGTGCTCAAATAGTGTTGTGAATGGATAGTATCTCTCTTATCAAAACCCCGATAGAAGCGGAACTGGAGGATTTTAAGGCTCTTTTTGACACCCCTCTTTCCGATTCGAATGCATTGCTCGACAGCGTAATAACTCATATACGCAAGAGGAATGGCAAGATGATGCGTCCTATTCTTGTCTTATTGGTAGCACGCCTTTATGGGGCTGTGACTCCTGCCACCCTTCATGCGGCAGTTTCTTTGGAATTGCTTCATACAGCCAGTTTGGTGCACGACGATGTAGTCGATGAAAGTACCGAGCGTCGCGGTCAGCTTTCGGTAAATGCTATATTTAATAATAAGGTATCTGTACTGGCGGGTGATTATCTGCTGGCTACAAGCCTTGTGCACGCGGAGCAGACTAATAATTATGAGATTATCCGTCTGGTATCTTCGCTGGGGCAGAAACTAGCTGAAGGAGAGTTGCTTCAACTTTCGAATGTAAGTAATCATAGCTTTTCGGAGGAAGTTTATTTTGACGTAATACGTAAGAAAACAGCGGCTCTTTTTGCCGCTTGTGCCGAGGCGGCTGCCTTGTCAGTGCAGGTGGGTGAGGAGGAAGTCGCTTTTGCCCGTCTGTTGGGCGAATATATTGGTATCTGTTTTCAGATTAAGGATGATATTTTCGATTACTTTGATAGCAAGAAGATCGGCAAACCGACTGGTAATGATATGCTGGAAGGTAAGCTGACGCTGCCTGCCCTGTATGCATTGAATACAACGAAAGATGCGTGGGCGGAACAGATAGCGTTCAAGGTGAAGGAAGGTACGGCAACTCCTGATGAAATCGTACGTCTGATTGAGTTTACCAAAGATAATGGAGGTATTGAATATGCCTGTCGTACAATAGAACAATATAAAAAGAAGGCCTTTGATTTGCTGGCTGCCTTGCCGGATTCAAATATTTGCCTTGCCCTGCGGACTTATCTGGATTACGTGGTCGCCCGTGAGAAATAACTACTCCCCACTGTTCCTGAGCAGAGAGTAACACAGGATTAATTCCTCCCAATCTTCAATTTTATTCGATTTCATCGCTCCTCCGATGAGGAAACTTTTGTCTATTTCTTCCGGTGTGCGGAGGATTTCGGAACATAACGTGCTCGCCTGTTCGATGTATTCCCATGCTTGTTCTTTGGTGATGTAGCCGCAGTCTTTGGCAGCCCGGGCCAGCCCGACAACTTGTGCCATATCCCATCCGATCACTCCTCTCTCTAAGTCGTTAATCCATACAATCGGCTCTCCTCTTTCTTCTATATACTCTTTGAATTTGTATAGATTTCTGCCCTGTTGAATGAATCGGTCTACTCCGTAGAAGCGTTCGCGGATGGTGTTTTCAAACTGGTTTAGGTTTTCGGTAGAGAGTAAATAGGGGACCATAATAGAATAGGAGGCTCTGTCGCCTTCGTTGATGAGGAATAGGAATAGCTGGCAGGAAGAAATTGCATCTGTGCAATGGAACTTATCTGATAATAGTTTACTTAGTTTTTCCGGGTGTACTCCGGTTTCCATACAGTTAAGATAGAAGCCATCCAGTGCAGCCTCCATATAACCGATGCGCAGACCTTGTTTCTTTCTGGTGCCGAGTATCAGATTTAAGGGGTTATGGTTAAAACGTAAGTTCTTTGTGTGTGACTTCATTTTATACTTTTTCGCTTATGGTTAACTAAAAAAAGCGTGAGAACTGCTGCTATATGTCTTTTCCTGGGGCTTCGGCAAGCCGTTATGATGACATAAAAGCAACAGTCTCACGCTCCGTTCGATATATAACAAAAGTATATACATGAAGGTGCGTGAGACCCGTTTGCTTATTACCACTCATAACTTTGAATTTTGCCGAATTC
>OLXX01000541.1_pt1 | contig 14836 bp, 13 predicted proteins | sample 1644211 | NCBI WGS metagenome assembly OLXX01 (sample SAMEA103958145, study PRJEB25191) | human gut metagenome | biome: human-associated habitat [ENVO:00009003]; feature: intestine environment [ENVO:2100002]; material: feces | place: Germany | collected 2013/2015 | reverse complement strand
GCGGAAATACATGGGCGGCAGTTGGCATAGGAAGCGGTGCACCATATTCCTGCTCCAGCTTCCGATACTCTTCCATTTCCAGCGCAGTCAGATACTGACCATTTTCCACAAGCCGGTCTAACCGCTTATCCACCGCCGACCATGTGAGTCGCACTTCCCGGTCATGGTCATAATTGCGAAGCAGAATGCCTTTCCCGTCATAATCAGCAAAACCGCGACTGCCATCCATAAAGGTATAGCTGTGGCCACCGAGACCGTATTCCGCTTTCAAGAATGCAGCTCGTTCTTTCGCGTCCCCTTGCTGCTGATACAGCGCATAAATACGGATTTTTCCGCCCTCAAAATTAGAACCTGCTCGCAACATCCGGTCGATTTCATCCTCAGAAATGACAAAAGCGGAGGGCTTTTCGCTCTCCGCTTCTCTGGCTGCATTTTCTGCCGCCGCATCAATTTTCTGAATCTGCTCTGCCTCGGACTGAAACAGGCTCATAAAGTTTAGCTGTTGATAAGTTCCGTCAGAATGACTTCCTCTGCCTGCGCTTTCAGCATGTTCATGTGCTGCACCCAGGCCATTTGGTTCGATTTCTTGTCCGGTGCCGGATTCGCTTTCAGAAGCTCCGCCATCATCTGCTCCATCCGTGCGGCCGCGGTCTCCTGAATCTCCCACAGGTGCGGATACAGCTTCTCGGTCAGGATAAGGTGATTGTACAGCAGCGTGTTGTTCTCCTGCAGGAACGCTCTGCGCATCCTCCCGTACTTGCCCAGAGGCTTCTGTTCCTGCACCGACAACTGGATATCCGGAATCAGGTAATCGCCGTTCTTCGTGTAATTCAGCTCCATCATAGTTTTGGCTCCTTTCTGCCTGCTTGTCTTTTTCATAGGTTCGGATCGTGCGTTCAATTTCCCGGAAGATCTGGCTGGACATTTCGCTGACCGCAGTTCCCAGCACATTGGCGGCAGCCTGCGTATTAAAATCAAAAATGTCCAGAAAATCCTCGTGCTCAAAATAGTCATCTGCATTGCCCACCGTCCGGGTAAAGACGGAATATGCGATGCTGACAGCGGCAGCTCTCTTAAAGGAAGCTCCGATGTTGAGTTCATCATATCCTTCCAGATAGGAATCTGCAACGATGTCACTGATCTGCCTGCGATTTTCCTCCCAGTAATCCCTTGCAAGGCGTTCTGCCGCTTCCATGATATGATTTTCCAGAGACCCAGCACCGGCAGGAACATCAAATGCTACATCCAGTGCGCGAATGATTGGCTGCTCATGCTCCGCATTCATTTTCCAGAGCTGTACCGGTCGGGAATTCTTCCGTTCTCCGGTATCTGCCACATCAAATACATACCGCAGTTTCGGCTGCTCGCCGCGCATGTCCAAAAGAGCAATGCCCTTGGAGCCACGCTTCACATAGCGGTTCATCCGATCATTCCAGAGATCGTACTCTGCACAGGCCGTCGCTTCTGGCCTCTGCTTATAGATCATCAGCTGCTCCGCAAAGGGATACTTATAAAGCCGCGCGGATGTGGTCAGAAACGCTGTCCACTGTTCTTTGCTGCCAGTGATCTGTGCCGCAGCTTCCTGCGCCATCTGCATATAATAAGCCGTTTTCGTCATCATCTGTCTTTTTCCTCCTCTCCCTTATTCGTCTGGATATAAATCCAGTGCCTCATATTCTGCATCCGTCATCTCTGCCAGTTTCGCAAGCAGCGAGGCCGTCCACCTGCGCAGGTTTCTATCTCTGCCGGTCAGACTTTTCTGCATCATCTGAAGCTCTGCAATCAGCCCTGTCCGTGTGCCAGGGCTGTAAAGCATCATGAGCATCCATTCGTCATCCGTAAAACGCATTTATAACTCCTTTTCTTCGCAGCACCTGCGAGGCGGCGCAGGCGGCACAGCCTCCTGCTTTTCCTTCAGCTGATCCAGAACCGATGCTTTCTCCGCCGGTTCTTCCTTCTTTCCGTTATTGATTACGCCGTCAATCATACCGTAATCGTCTTCCATTGCCATTTCTGCGGCTTTCAGATAATTCTCCGGTTTCAAAAATCCGGGCAGCTCTTGGAAGCCGATGGAATCCACATAGTGACAGCTTACAACACCATTCTGTCGTAAAGCCACGATGTCAGACACAGAAAGACTATGCCCAGTAAAATCATCAGGGCGGGAAACATTGAATTTCGAATACAGTTCCTCCAACATCGTATTCTGATCCTTGTAGGGAAGCAGCGGAGCCGTATAAACCACTTCATAATGGTCAATATCCGGCTCCAGCCCCATCCGTTCCAGTTCGCGCATAGACGAAAAGCGTTCATATACCGTATCCTCGCTGCGGCGAAGCTGCAAAATTGCATACTGGTCGGTAGTACTGTCGAGAAATGCCATCATCTTCTCTTCTAATGCCTGATTTCCATGCACTTCATCCCATTTTTCAATTCTTGCCATCGTTCATTTCTCCCTTCTCCATAAACGGCAGGCCGTTTTCCTTTGCTTCCTGTCGCTGCTGTTCCCGCCGCTTTTCACTGTACGGCGGTCGGATACCAACACAGCGTTTCGGAATCGTACAAGTGACCGACCCATGCTCCCGGTGCTCCAAAATAAACTGCTCCGGATACTGTTTTCGCAGTTCCCGAAGCTTCTTAATCAGGCGGCTGTCATGGGTATAAATGCTGGCGGTATCCAGTTCATTATCAAAATTGATGACGGTTTCCTGCTCTGCCTTCGTAAGCTTGTATTTCATCGCTCCGCCTCCTTCGCCTTAGCAGCTTTCACAGGCGTATCCGTTCTGGACGATAAATCCGAGAGTTTACCCAGCACAGATTCCCGTCTGCTGATTTCCGCTTCCTCTGCACGATCACAAAGTTCATCATAGTCAATCCGCGTCATGGTGCGGCCACCGAACCCATAATCCGAAAGAATCTGGTCTCTGGCTGCATTCATGCTGATTTCCGGGTTGTCGATCTGTCCACCGTCAATTTCCGTAAAGTCCTTATGATATAAGGTATAGTCGTAACCGTCCTCACAGGTCTGAATGGCAAGAAAGCCCTTGCTTCCCAAATCCCATGCACTGCGTTCTTCCGTAATCAGCGGCTCTGGGCGGCAGGTGCCACCGCCGCGTTCCAGCATTTCTGCCAGCTGACAGATGTGCAAAACATCATACCCCAGGCGCAAATGATATTCGTCCATATATTCGCAGCGAGCTGAGAACTTCCGGTTCGGATACTCGATCTCTACTGCACTGCCATCCGGAATTTTGAACCGATCCTCGTAGTTGCTGGTGATAAACCGGATATTTTTTGCATTCTCCAGCTCAGGATCAGCCTTTTTCATCTGCCAGAGAACCTTTCTGCCGCCGCGTACCTGCTCCAGCATCTCCAGAGCTACCGGCGCAACGGCAAGACCGTCAAGCTGGGGAATCTTCTGAAGTGCTACCACCCTTGCGCTTTCTTCCAGCGTAGAAGACGGCTGTTTATCCAACACATCCCAGCCAATGTGTCCCTCGGTGGTCTGCACCTTGCTGTCCATATCAAAGCAATGGAATTCCACGCCGTCCTGCTTTTCCTGCAAGGAAAGCAGCGCAGCATTATCCACCAAATAAGCTGCATTCATCATTTTCATGCTCATTTTTTACCTCCAAACTCCAGCTTAAATGCTGCTGCACCGTCCTCGCCAGTCTCTACATGAACGGTTGTGTCATAGTAACGTCCAGACTTCTTGGAATAGCAGTGGGTAAGCCGTGCTTTTCCCTGATTTACCAGTTGCTTTGCCAGTTCCTCTGTCATCTGCTTTCCCAGTGTCTGAAAGAACCTGTTTTCCTTCCAGAGCGCAAATTTACAGCTCTTATCCCTGCAAAACCACCCCTTTGCCGTTTCGCAGACATCACCGCCGCAGGCGGGGCAGGAACCAATGACTTTGCGTTCCGGCTGCATCAGAACATCGGCACCTTTCACAGCCTCGTAGGTTTTTACAAGTCCGCTGACCATGCTGCTGATTTCACCCATAAAGGCATCGCTGTCATACTCGCCGTGTTCTATTTTCAGCAGTTTTTCCTCCCAGTCTGCCGTCATGGATGGGGACTGAATCTGTTCCGGCACCACCGTCACCAGTGCATTTCCCTTGTCCGTAGAGCAAAGGTATTTCGTCTTCTTATCGCCCCTGCGCTCGATAAACCCTTTCTGTACCAGTTTTTCGATGATGGCAGCGCGTGTGGCCGGTGTGCCGATGCCTTTTCGCTCTACACCAGCCGGGAATTCATCCGAACTGGCACTCTCCATCGCTGAAAGCAGAAGATCTTCGGTAAATCTCTTAGGTGGGCTGGTCTTGCCCTCTTTCAGATCGACACCGGCAAGTTCCAATGTCATGCCTTCCGAAAGCTCCGGAAGATCACCCGCCTCCGCATTCTTCTCAGCATCTTCAACCGGCTTTCCTGCATATTGCCTCCAGCCCATATCCGTGACTGTTTTGCCTTTTGTACGGAACTTCTGACCGGCGCATTCTGTTTCCACTATGGTTTCTGCATAGCGATAAGGTGTTCCGACTGCACAAATCAGCCGCACCGCCAGCATGGTAAGAATCGCCTGTTCTCCACTGGGAAGAGAGGAAATGTCATAACCCGCCGCTGTTTTTGTAGGGATAATAGCATGGTGATCGGTAACTTTCTTAGAATTGATGACCTGCGCTGCATTCACCGGTGCTGGCTCATCCGGTTGAATCTGAAAGCTCTGCTGGATCACAGAAACAAGTTCTGGCACCAGCGGTGCCATATCATCCGTCAGATACCGGCTGTCGGTACGGGGATAGGTCACGAGTTTCTTCTCGTACAGAGCCTGCGTGTAATCCAAGGTCTGCTGGGCAGTGAATCCCAACTGCCGGTTTGCTTCTCTCTGAAGCGAGGTCAGATCAAACAATGCCGGGGGCTTCTCTGATTTTTCTTTCTGCTCCACCTTAGTAATGATGGCACTACCTGCCTGACAGCACTCTGCCACCAGTTTTTCTGCTTCTGCTTTTTCTTTCATCCGCTCACCACCTGCTTGAAAATCCCGGAATTTCAATTCTGCCGAGTAGAACGGCTCTGGCTTGAAAGCCCGGATTGCTGCATCCCGCATGACCACCATCGCAAGCGTTGGTGTCATCACGCGCCCCACATTCAGGGTCTGCCCATACAGACATGAAAAAAGCCGGGTGGCGTTGATTCCGACAATCCAGTCGGCACGCTCCCGGCATAAAGCCGCCTCATATAAGGCATCATATTCTGTTCCCGGCCGGAGCTTCTGAAAGCCTTCCCGGATAGCACTGTCCTCCATTGATGAAATCCAAAGCCGTTCCACCGGCTTTTTGCAGCCGCACTGATGGTAAACCAGTCGGAAAATCAGTTCTCCCTCACGCCCTGCATCGGTTGCACAGATCAGACTCTCCACATCTTTCCGCTGCATGAGCTTTTTCAGGATTCCGAACTGCTTTTTCGTGCTGGCAGATACCTGATACCGCCAATGATCCGGCAAAATCGGAAGATCATCATACCTCCACTTGGCATACTTTTCATCATAGGCTTCCGGCTGGGAAAGTTCCACCAGATGCCCCACACACCAGCTGACAAAGTAGCCATTGCCCTCCATATAACCGTCCCCGCGCTGATTTGCCCCGATCACCTTCGAGAGACTCATGGCAACCGAGGGCTTTTCCGCTAATACAAGCTTCATTCGATACTGCTCCTTTCGCAAAAAATTAGCAGCCAGGCACCGAAGTACATGACTGCTATGTAAGGAACTGTATTCTATTTTAGGTCTACAAACTGGAAGTTGCAGGGCACAATATCTTATCGACCTGCCTTAGCCTGCTTATAAAGCAGAATGCCTTTGATAAGCAATAACAGGAACGTTACTGTTATCGCATACGGCTCTCTCGCCATAGCCAAAAACAAAACAGCAATGATACTGAGTCCTACAGAGATGAATGTAACCGCTTTTTTGCCCTTTTCAAACTTGAAATAGACCATCAGTATTTTCACGATTCCGGCAATCGTCAAGCTGATAAACAATGCCCAATAGATCCTGATTATGAAAGCATTTCCATCTACATATCCTAAGAGATTTACCGAATAGATATATCCATTGACCGGTTTGGGATACAGCGGAAGAAATATCAGCATCAGTGAAAACAAGTCAACAAACCCCAATAACAAATCGCATACGCCATTGAGATTTGATTTGTTTTCTTTTTCTGCTATGAAAATCAATTGCTCTCCAGATAACAAATCATCAATTGATACAGAAAAATAGCTGGATATTTCCTTTAATGAATCTATGCTTGGGTATCCTCTTCCGGACTCCCATTTTGAAATAGCGGTTCTGGAAACAAATAATGCCTCGGCTAATTCTTCCTGTGTCAAACCTCGACTCTTTCTTAATTCCTGAAGCTTTTCATGAAATTCCAAAACCTGCACCTCCCATACCAATTCTATTTTTCTTTTAATGCCAGCATAACTGCCGCTTTATAAAGCTTAAATCCGGCACTTAGCAGTACACCGCCTACGATATCCGTAAACCAATGTACTCCGGAAATCAATCTCCCAGTCACCATGAATACCGAAAAAGCGATTGCCGCAATCGTTATGATTCGTTTTACCCCAATGCCAGAAAGTCTACGCTGGATTTGCTCGATCAAGACAGGCATTACACTTAATACCAACAAGGTAGTTGAGGACGGATAAGAAGCCTCCATAATTCCTTCGATTAAAATCGGTCTGTAATTGATTGGGATCATTTCAAAAATCGCATATGCCAAGAACACGATGACAAAATACACACCCAAAATCATGATATCTGCATCCACCCTGAAAAGGCTTCTTCTTTTGATCAACTGTACAAGTCCAATCCCTGCGAAAATAAGGCATATTACGACAGGCACCAGCCCCATCCAATCGGTAATCGTATAAATTGCCATGTTTACCCCTGTGAAATGGTGAAACCAGCAATTGAATGTTGCAAATCCAATACTTGTTCCGTTTTGACCAAGCGGCTGCACATCCACAGACTGAATCAAAGCTGTCCATACTGCAAACATTGCAAGGAATATGCTTCCAATCAGCAAATTCTTCTTTTCGCTCTTTTTCATAATTCTACATCCTTTCTGTTTTGGCTTGTCTTTCCGACAACTCCACCTTATCAAAAAGTGTAAAACTATGAAAGAAACGCTCTTTCACATGCATGATACGATTCGTATCATGCCCGCAAATGCTTGTTTTTTCGATGTTTTTAGATTTTCTTTCCCTCTAAATTTCGATTTGTATCACTGTTCTCTCTCTATTTTATCAGATATCACCTACAGTTTCCATAGCTTCATTGCTCAAAACACTCCATTCACAAACCATTTAGCTATGTAAAAGGGACGGCTTCTCAGCCGCCCCTCAGGTCAACACAGTCTTAATTAGACAGGTTCATCGTCCGATTCCGCTTCATAATCCTCGTTGACATCCACTTCTTCGTCCTCGTCACCATCATCCTCCGGCAGCTGGAGCGTATCTTCATCCTCATCGTGATAATCCGCATCCGGGTCCGGCTGATTTTTCTTGGACGCAGGCTTTACGCCCTTCATCTTGATATAGAGATAACCGCCGACACCGGCTGCACCAATCACAAACAGAAGCAGCATAATCATCGGAAGCGGAGACGATTTCTTCTGCTCGCTCTCTGTTTTCTGCTCTTCCGGTGCCGGTTCCGTCTCCTGCGGCTTTTCGGTTTCCGCAGGTTCCGTGACTTCCGGCTCCTTCTCCCGATACTTGGCAGCTTCCTCTTCATCCATCAGCGCAAGCAGATCGACCTCGTCCACCATGTTCAGGAAATGCACATTCTGGTTGCCGTCTTTATCGCGGTCGATGATCAGATAAAAGGTGTTGCCCGCCTTTGTCACCAGCGTAATGAACTGCTGGCTGGATTTATCTTCTTCCTCACCGATATCGTCCACCAGCGTCATATTTCCTTCCGGAGTCAAAGCTGCACTGGATTTCGTCTCATCCTCGGATGACATTCCACTCTGCATCAAATCCAGAAACAGCTTCAGCGCATCTTCACTGAACATGCTGCTGTCTTTTGCAGAATCCGTGACATTCAGGTACTTTCCATGTGCATACCCGGTTTTGCCGTTGAAGTTTACCTTATACCAGTCACCGCATTTTTCGACAATCTCCACCGTATCGCCGGAATGCAGATATCCGATAATCTCCTGATCCATGCCGGGACCGGAACGAAAATGCAGACTGGTGATCCCCGGCACCACCGTACCCATCTGCTTTTGGGACTTTTCGCTGCCGATGTTGTATTCTTTGCCGCCCACCGTAACGATCAGGTTCCCATCCGCATCCGTAGCGACTTCATAGCCATCCGGCAGCACCTGCATGTCCGGGTCGATTTCGATGCTGTCGGTATTGTCCTTTTTCCCTGCATTTGCGCTTTCCTCTGCATCCGTCTCCTGTGCAGCGGTACTGACAGGCGTGTTCTTCTGCACATCATCGCCCGTATAGGCAAATGCAGTGGTCGTAAAGGTTCCTGCCGCCATCACGCTGGCAAGCAGCATTGCCATCATCTTTTTCATTCCATATCCTCCGTTTCTTTCTCATCCAGTTTCAGGTTCTCCGGGTTGGGAACCGCAGCCTGCGCCAGCTGAATGATGACTGCCAGCTGTTCCGGGGTCAGGCTCTGGGCATGTACCATTTCACAGATTTCGCTGTTTTCCTGCTCGTGGTACTTTCTGTCCCATTCCTTTCTGCGCTCCTCCCATTCATCGCGTTTCCTGCGGGCTTTCTCCCGCTCCGCAGCAATCTTTTCCAGTTTCAAGCTCATATCGTATCCTTTCCGGGCGAATAAACGCCCTGTTTTTATCGAATTCTTCCCATGCAGTAGTAGTGCTGCCGCCAGTAGCTCGTCTCAATGGAAGCATAGGAAATTGGGTTGCCGCAGTGGATCATCATCCCGTTGCCGACATAAATGCCCACATGGGACGCTCCGCTGGTGTTGTAGGTTTTCTGGAAGAAGATCAGGTCTCCGGGCTTTGCCTCACTCTTCGGGATAATGTCGCATTTTCCCATCAGACCGTTGGCCGTCTGCCTGCCTACATTCCAGCCATTGCCGCAGTGGTTGATGACCCAGCTTACAAAACCGGAGCAGTCAAAACTGGTACTCGGCGAGCTGCCGCCCCAAACATAGGGATAACCGAGATATTTCTCTGCTTCGGTAATCATCTTCCGGAATTTTTCATCCGTCAGAGCTTCGCCCGGAATGTCGTAATCCTGGTATTCTCCGCTGGAACCCGCGCCATCCGGCGTTGCAAAGGCTATGCCTGCAAACAGGTCATCTCGATTGCCCCGGCACTCCAGTGTGACTTCGTATCGTTGCAGCTGGTCATCTGTAAGGCCGGAATTTCTTGCAACATAGTCAACGCCCCGATTGAGCAGTGTTACATTGAGGATTTTATACTCATACTGTACCGTCACCTGATAGGTGTAGGTGTGTCCGGTTCCGGTGATTGGATTGTAGCGATAGCCCACACGGGTTTCCTTCCTTGTCCGGATTTCCACCTTTTCCTCCAACTTCAGCTCATACTGCGCTTCAAAAATACTCTGGAGCCGCGCCTGCACCTGGCTTCTCGTATAGTTTTCAAATTCTACGGTCAGCAGAGATGCAAGCTCATAGGGATTGTGACCAATCTCTGCCAGATTGTAGCGATACTCGTCATAGCCCGGATGGTCGGTTTCAATGCGGTCGATTTGTTTGCGAAGTTTATCTTCCAGCCTGGTATAATCCGTCTCCACGCCTTTCAAATCTTCATCTTCTGCCGTGTAGGAAGTCCCCAGCACCACATTGCCGCCGCCATTGATCAAGACGGAGCATGACGAAACCGACCCGGCAATCACCAAAACAAGCAGTCCCACGGCTGCGATACCGATGATGATATGCGAGTGGCTCTGCACAAACTGAAACGCCTTTTCCGTCATGCTGGCAGTACCCTGCGCAGCTTTGGCCGTGCCAGCTGCTGTGTTCTCCGCTGCGGCTGCACCTGCCTTCGCAGCGGCATACTCTTTTTTGATGGCCTGCTTCTGCCGCCATCTGGAAAAGAAATTCGAGCCAGCCTGCGGATCAGACTTCATGCGTTCCGCAAAGATGGAATCCACGGCATCTTTATCTGCCTTTTTCTCCAACCGCTCCAGCTTTTTGTACTGCCGCAGCTTTCGACCATATTGGAACCGGGAACCGGCACGGGCTGCACCTTCCGCTGAACCTTCGGAAAAATGCGCTGCCTCCACACCGGAATTATTATCCTGGTCGGCATTGCGCACACTCTGATGTGCTTTGGCTGAAATCGCATCTGCTGCAAGATTCCCCGGCTTCTTTGGCTTACCGCCCTTTTTCCCGGAAGCCGCTTCATTCTTCTTCGCCTTTACCTCCTGCTCCGATTTCAGCTTCTTACTGCGCATCTTGGCAAGATCGGCCTCGTGACGAATCTGCCTTCGGTGTTCCGCTTTTTTCTTGCTGCTGTCTCCCGTACTGCTGTCTGCGGTCTTGCTTCTGGAATCGCGAAGGGTGTTTTCCGCACCCTCGCGCTCCTGCCGCAGCTTGTCTCCGAGATTCGGATTTTTCTTGCCAGCCATTGCTTACGCCTCCTTTGCTTCCTGAACTTCGGTTAATTTTGTCGTCATAATCCGGTACAGTTCCAGATCGGTCGGGAAACGATCAACGAACGGCAAAATCACATTTCCGTAGAACAGCAGTCCTTCGCCTTCGCCGGAGTGAGTCACATAGGACAGCTGGTGCGGGCTGATATTCAGCTGATCCGCCAGAATCTGACGGTCACCGGCTGCCTGATTCAGCATATAAATGAAGTCGCTGTTCTCAAAAATGTTCGTCACTTCGCGGGAAGAAAGCAGATCTTTTACGTTCTGGGTGATGCCGGTGGGAATACCACCCCATTTACGGAATCGCTTCCAGATTTCCACGCTGTAAGCCGCTGTCTGCTCTTCTTTCAAAAGCAGATGGAACTCGTCCATATAGTAGCGGGTGGCTTTACCGGCATTGCGGTTGGCGGTTACACGCCCCCAGACCTGATCCTGCACCACCAGCATACCGATCTTTTTCAGCTGCTTGCCCAGCTCCTTGATGTCATAGCAGACCAGCCGGTTATTGATATCTACGTTGGTGCGGTGGTTAAACAGGTTCAGAGAACCGGTCACATAGATTTCCAGTGCCGTTGCCACATGGTGTGCTTCCTTTTCATCCTGCCGGAGCAGTGCCTCGTACAAGTCCTGCAACACCGGCATGTTCTCCGGCACCGGATTCTCAAAATAGTTCTGGTAAATCTGATGAACACATCGGTCGATGACCGTCTTTTCTACCGGCTGCAAGCCTTCTTTTCCGCCCACGATCAGCTCACACAGGGACAGGATGAAATCTGCTTTCAAGGCAATCGGATTATCCTCTTCCGAATAGTTCGCATTGATGTCCATCGGGTTGATATACTGCGTGCTGGAAGGGCTGATTTTAATGACCTGCCCCTCAAATTTCTTCACCAGTGCCGTGTACTCGGCTTCAGGATCGCACACAATTACATCGTCATCCGTCACCAGGAACGCATTGGCGATTTCTCTCTTGGCAGAGAAGGATTTACCGGAACCGGGAGTACCCAGAATCAGCCCGTTGGGGTTTTTGAGCTTTTTCCGGTCAACCATAATCAGGTTGTTGGACAGAGCATTCAGCCCATAGTACAGAGCCTCTTTCCCGGTCTGAAACAGTTCCTGGGTGGTAAACGGAACGAAAATTGCCGTGCTGCTGGTAGTCATGCTGCGCTGAATCTCAATCAGGTTCTGTGCCAGCGGCAGACAGCTCATCAGCCCCTGCTCCTGCTGAAAGTCCAGACGGCGCAGGTTGCAGTTGTACTTCTGCGCGATACTGGAAGCTTGAAACACATTGGTTTCCAGTTCCTGCTCCGTCTCGCCGGTGTTCATCACCAGAAAGGTCAGCAGGAACATTCGCTCATTCTGGCTCTGCAATTCCTTCAGCAGTGCCTTTGCGTCCTTGCCGTAAGTTGCCAAATCTGACGGAATGATGTCCATATCGTATCCGGAACGGACAGCTTTCTTCTGTTCCTCAATCTTGGAACGATCCAGCTCCGTAATGGTGTGCTTGATGGATTTGATTGCTTTATTCTGGTCTACCGACTGAATGTGCATAGTCACGATCTGGCTGGATTCCATATCCAGAAAATCCTTCAGCAGCTGATCCGACAGGTCGGAAGCCGTGATCTGGAGATAGGACATGGAGCCATACATCCCGCCCATCTTAAAAATACGGTTCTTCGGAAAGGCAAAACCGGTCGGTGCAATAAAGTCCTTTACCGACAGCCCGCTCTCCAGCAACCACTTCCAATCGAAATTGAATCGGTCATGGTCACCCATGTGGAACATATCGTGCATCAGATGAAGCCGTTCCTTGCCGTTCAGCAATTTTGCCCGGACACCCAAGCGTTTGAAGTTGTTCATCAGGTCGATCTCGATGTGAATGAGCCTCGGCTTTGCCTGTTTCATGGATTCCGCCTCAATGCCAAACGTCAGGTACTTCGTCTTGGTCAGGCCGTTGTTGCCCTGGGCAAGCTGGCGGCGCAGCATGGTGCTGTACTCCGTGCGCACCGGATTGAAATGATCCTTCTGGTACGGGATACGCACCATCTTCTCAAAATTCGAGGCATCCGTAGCCATATTCATAAAAGAAAGCTCAAAGCGGATGCTGGAATCAAAGAAGTTCAGGAAGCTGCACCATTCCTCAAAGATAGCCGTCTGATCTTCCTGTTGTGCCAGCTGATAATTGATGTCCTGAAACTGGATGGTTTTGGTGTAGTAGTTGTCCGTCACACGGCAAATACCGTCCGGGAACATCCGCTGAAAAGGAATGCTCTCCTGTGCCGAGTGCGGAACCGTGCGGTCCCCCCTTGCTCGGTCAATCACCGTCTGCACCTGTTTTTGCTCTGCGGCTGACAGATGAGACGGCATTCGGATGTTATCCTGCTTTTTATTCTTCGCTGTCAGCTTTTCGAGAATTTTGAACAATGCGATTTACCTCCATTTCCACATCTGCCTGCTGCACCAGCAGTGCATAGTAATTTTTTGTTTTGTAAGGCCGCGTTTTCGGCCTCTTGAACTTTGCCTCATAGAAGTGCTTTGCCACCACTTCCAGCGGCTGACCGTCTTTCTCGTACATGGCGAGAAAGAAAAGCGGCAGCATCACTGCCATCATGCCAAGTGCGGCAAGGCTCAGATTTCCGCTGGATTTGAGCAAAAAGAAAACCGGAACGCCAATCAGCGCACCGGCTCCAAAGCAGAGAATCTGCCGTTTGGTCAGGTTCATAAAGACCTTGGTTTTGACCTTTGAAAGGTCTCGCGGCACAGAAATATAAGATGCCATGAATCATTCCTCCTTCCTTAGTGCGCTGCAAACACGGATTTCGCAAGGCTTCCCGTCTTAAACAGTGTAAATGCCAGCAAAACCGTATAGCCCATAACGCCCCAAATGCTGCTGATGATGTTATCCGAAAAGGACAGGTTCTGAATCAGAACTGCATAGATGCCTACACAGATCATGATAAGAAAGCCCTGGAATCCCAGTGCAAACAGGGAGCGCAGATAGTTTTGACCGGTATGGCTCTGCTCATGGTTTCCAAAGGTTGCGAACGGAATCGGCGCAAGGCTCACCATGAGATATATTTCCACCATTCGGCCATACACGATGACAAAGATGATAGCCGACAACGCCAGCATCGTGACCTGAACCACAAATGTCTGCAAATACAGTCCCAGCAGCGGTCCTAAGTCCATGCCTTCCAGCGTGGCCTGCATTGCTGTCAGGGTCGCATCGCTGACGGACGTACTGCCGGAAATCAGCCCGCCGCTTCGGGAGATCACTTGCTGCGCCACATCAAAGACAGCCATCGTGATATTGAATGTGTTCGAGATCAGGGTCACTGCCAGAAAGGTCTTAAAGACCCATTTGAAAAATGTCCATGTCTCGAAATTTGCCAGATTGTTATGCTCAATGAGCATCTGGATCAGCTCATAACAGGCGATGAAAGTCAGCACCATTCCGGCAATGGGCAGGATCACGGATTCCGAGATGTTGCGGATCATAGAAAAAACAGCAGGTGAAAAGTTCGCCGGTGTGGTTCCCACATCGCCTGCGATCTGTCCAACCTGCTGGTTGACCGAATCGAACATCCCTGAAAGATTTCCCATGATACCGCTGATTATCATGCTCTTGAGCCAATCTGTGATCTGTTCAAGGATACTCTGCATGAGCCGCCTCCTTCCTTACGCAAACACGCCGAACAGCTTCGCCATCCGGGACAGAAGCATGAACAGCTGAGAGAAAAGAGACAGTGCCGATGCAGTTGTAGTAAGAAACGCCATAGATTTGTCCTCCTGTAACTTGTCCGGCCTATCAGCCGGTGCGATTCTAAACTGCGGTTCTGCGCCACACTTCCAACATGTGCACCTGCCAGAGAGCGCAGAAAATAGCCAGCTGCGGAGATTGCCTGCACCTGACTATGTAACAGGCAGCTTTCGCCGCCCGGCCGGAATCTTCGCTCCGACAGCTTTTGCTTAACCGAACAGACCGGAAAGCAGCGGCACCAGAGTCGTACCGATCAGTGCCACGCCGCCGCCAGCCATCAGCTGTTTTATCCCCAATTAGGTGTAAAAACTCTGCTCGATGGCGGGCGGCGGCGTACAAAAAATCTATATGGTGTTGTTAAGAGAACCGTCCCGGCGGGACAGGTCAGGCAGTGACCTGTTCCACCTCCGGG
>OLXX01000537.1_pt1 | contig 14969 bp, 10 predicted proteins | sample 1644211 | NCBI WGS metagenome assembly OLXX01 (sample SAMEA103958145, study PRJEB25191) | human gut metagenome | biome: human-associated habitat [ENVO:00009003]; feature: intestine environment [ENVO:2100002]; material: feces | place: Germany | collected 2013/2015 | reverse complement strand
AAGGTGATAGAAGAGAAAATTGTGGAAGCGCCGTTGGGGCAGAAACGTTATGTATATAGTGATATTGGATTTATCCTGTTGGGAATGCTGGTTGAACAGCTTGCGGGAATGCCAATGGAAGTATACTTGCAAAGCGAGTTTTACGAACCGTTGGGACTGGAGCGTACAGGTTACCTGCCTTTGCGTCGTCTGGCAAAGTCGGAAGTCATTCCTTCCAATAACGACCGCTTCTTGCGGAAAGATACCCTGCAAGGATTCGTGCATGATGAGGCTTCCGCTTTCTTCGGCGGATTGGCTGGCAATGCCGGATTATTCTCTACTGCCCGCGAAGTAGCCCGTGTATATCAGATGTTATTGAACGGGGGAGAAATAGACGGCCGGCGTTATTTGAGCAAAGAGACTTGCCAGTTGTTCACTACTTCGGTCTCAAAGATAAGTCGGCGGGGACTGGGATTTGATAAACCGGATAGGGAAGACTCGAAGAAAGGGAACTGCGCTCCCGATGCTCCGGCAGAAGTCTATGGCCATACCGGATTTACAGGTACGTGCGCATGGGTGGACCCGGTTAACGAACTGGTTTATGTCTTTCTTAGCAACCGGATTTATCCGGATGTTACCAATCGCAAGTTAATTAGGCTGCACATACGCGAGCGGATACAGGAAGCGATTTATGATGCGATGAAGAAAAAGTAATCCTTCCGCACTGAACACAGGTATAAAATAAAGTGCCCTTCCGCTTATGATAGCAGAAGGGCACTCCTTATTTATTATTAATGTAATTCTGATTGTTGCCGGGCTTAGAATGACAGACCCAGACGGAAGCCGAAATTGCTCAAACCGTCTACACTGTAATGCAGTACATCAGCCTTATTGGTACCATAGCTGTAATATAAAGCAAAGGAGAAGCGTAGAATCCCCAGCTATTGTCTCTTGCTTCGAGCATATTGAAGTTAGAGCGTACTTTAGCATATTCAGCGCCTAATTTAGCACTGACGTAGGGTTGAACGGCTCCGCCACGATTCCATTGGTAGCGTGCGGCAGCACCGAAAGGCAACTGGAACATTGTGTGTTGCTGATCAGTTGTAACGTCACCTGCACCTATCTTGAATGTTTCGCGAGGAATATACTCGTGGTTGCTGTGATAGTTCAGGAAAAGACCCAGACCCAGGTTAGGAGTAACGAAATAACCACCTTCAAAGTTCATACCCCAACCGCTGGCTTTGTCTGCAAAATTATTGCTCAATGGAACATTGAACTGCCAGTCTATATTAGCATATCCATTGTCTGATAGCTGTGCCTTAGCCGGCATGGCAAAGGCGATGGCAATGGCTGCTAGCGCCACTACCTTGAAATATATATTCTTTCTTGTTTTCATAACAGTTGTAGTTGTTTATTTGTTAGTAAGATAAGGTGACTGAGTGAATGACTGGTTCACTGCTTCAATAGCAAGAGTGCGGTTGATAGCTTTAGAGCCTGTTTCAAATCCAGTCAGATAGCTTGTCCAGACTACAGGAAGTTTTTTGCCTTCACCTTCATCTGCTTTCAGGTTCACCATTTCTGTAATGAATGAGTTGGTGCTATAGCTGTAGGTCACAGCGTACGGATAGTACCATCCGCCCCAGTTACCCCAGTAGCTGGGTCCCCAGTAGCCGGGATATCCCCACCACCATTCAGGTTGTGTGTAGCCGGTGAAATAATAAGTACTTGCGATGTAGCTTACTTGAATACCAAGATCGGCACTTTCTTTATCGGCAGCCGGTTGATAACCTTTTGCTTCCATATTTTCTGTATAAGCAGCCAGAATTTGCTCAGCGCCTTCTCCTTCGAGATATTCCGGTTCTTTGCTGTCAGAGATAACCAAGATTTTGTCAGCCAGATAGAATGTGCTGAAGTCTTTGAAGTTGGCTTGCTTGTCGTAGTTAGTGTATACCAGATAGTTGTCATCCAGCTTACCCATGTCCGGGTCTTTTTCGCAAGAAGCGAGTGCAAAGACCGCCAATAAAATAGGAATTAATTTCTTCATATCTTTTATAATGTTTAGGTTATATAAAAATCACGCCCTGGTACCTTGGGGCTTTTGTTACAAACAACAAGAAATGTGTAAAAAGGTTCGTGCAAATGATTATCTTTGCGAGAAAATTAACACTCAAATGCTTATGAAACACATTCGGATACCTCTTTTCGTATGGTTCTCAATCGTGCTGCTGATCGCAGTTGCGCCCGTCTCATTGTCGGCGCAGGAATCGTTTATTCAGAAGATCGAAAAAAATAAGTCCGTCAGCGGAATAAAGTTGCTCGACACCAGCCGCTTCCCGGAAAAGTATGTAATGTACCTGACTCAGCCGCTGGATCATCGACATCCCGAAAAGGGAAGTTTCCGCCAGCGGGTGATTGTGGGACACGTCGGTTATGACCGTCCCACAGTGATTGTCACTGAAGGATATGGGGCAGGGTATGCTTTGCGCCCCACTTATCGGGAAGAACTTTCTGAATTGTTCGATGCCAATATGATCTTTGTGGAGCATCGCTACTTTCTCGAATCCACTCCCGAACCGTGCGACTGGCAATACCTGACCGCAGAGAATTCTGCCGAGGATTTGCATGCCGTGACAACCGCTTTCAAGACTTTATATCCTGGCAAATGGATCAGTACGGGGATCAGCAAGGGTGGGCAGACCTCCTTATTATACCGTGTTTTCTTCCCCGACGATGTGGATGTTTCCGTGCCTTATGTTGCTCCTCTTTGTTATGCGCGTGAAGACGGTCGGCACGAACCTTTCCTCCGCCGGGTAGGTACGGAAGCCGATAGGAAAAAAATAGAAGATTTCCAGTTGGAAGTATTGAAGCGAAAGGCTCGTTTGTTGCCCCGTTTTGAAAAAATGTGTACTGAAAAGAACTATACATTCCGCGCTCCTCTGGAAGAAATATACGATTTCTGTGTGCTGGAATACTCTTTCTCTATCTGGCAATGGGGAACGGATATCCGTAGTATACCGGAAACCTCGGCTTCTGACGATACACTGCTGGATCATTTGCTGGCAATCAGCGGACCTTCTTATTTTATAGTAGACAGCCCGACTCTTTCTTTCTTCGTGCAGGCTGCCCGCGAATTGGGGTATTATGGATACGATATCGCTCCTTTTAAACCTTACCTTTCTATAAAGACCAGCAAGGATTATCTGAGAAGACTGATGTTGCCGGAAGATATGCGGAAGATGAAATTCGATAAGACATTGAGCAATAAGATTGTGCGGTTCTTGAAGAAGAACGATCCGAAGATGATTTTTATCTATGGTCAGAATGATCCCTGGACAGCTGCCGGAGTAACATGGCTGAAGAATAAAAAGAATATTCATGTTTTTGTAGAGCCGGGAGGCAGTCATCTTGCACGCATCGGTACAATGTCCGAAGATCAGAAGCAGAAAGTGATGTCTCTTCTTAGAGGGTGGCTTGAAGAATGACGAAACGAGAAACGGTGAACAACCTGTAATATATGAACAGGCGGTTCACCGTTTTATTCTTCTGCAAGCCGATATTACATGTATCGGGCTGCTTGATTTAGGAATCTACCGATTCGAATAGCGGTTTCAGTAATTCCGGTATTTCCACTTTTTCAAGTGCTAATTGTCGGACTAGTTTTTTACCGCTCTGACTGAGATGGAACTGCATCAGTCTCCGGTCCTCTTCTCCGAGTGTTCTGACAATCAGTTCTTTTTCTTCCAGAATCCGGAGCATCTTTGAAGCGTGCGAGGGTGTCAGCTCCGTTCGTTTGGACAGGCTCGTGGCCGTCATATTATTGGGCGAGGCTTCTTGCAGGGCACATAATATCATCGCTTCATTTAATGATACCTGATACACTTTTTCAAATGCATCTTCAAATCTTGCCATTGCTTTGAATACATCGCGCATTACACATATTGTCTTCATATGCTACTTGTTTTTTTGTTTGTTCTTTTTCTATATAAACAGGTTGATATTTGCATTATCCGCCCGTTCCATGTATGTTGCTACTCCGCCTATTGTCACTTCGTCCAGAAGTTCTTCCTGTTTCACTCCCATGACGTCCATGGACATTTGGCAGGCGATAAATTCCACACCGTTCTCCAGAGCTTGTTGGCGTAAGGACTCCAGAGAGTCGATTCCTTTCCGGTTCATGATGTATCGCATCATTTTTCCTCCTATTCCTCCCATGCTCATTTTAGAGAGTTTCAGCTTTCGGGAACTGGAAGGGAGCATCATGCCGAACATTTTTCCAAAGATATCTTTTTCGACGTTCGGCTTATGCAGCTTCTTGATAACGTTCAGTCCCCAGAAGGTGAAAAAGATCGTTACCTTTTGTCCGGTGGCAGCTGCGCCATTAGCGAGCACAAAGGTAGCTAAAGCTTTGTCTAAATCATCACTGAACATGATGAAAGTTTTTCCTTTGCCTTCACAGGAGGTAACAATATTGCAGGATTTAGGTTCGCCCTTTTCGATCACTACTACAGATTTTCCTCCTGCTGTTTCTTTGGAAATCAACTGATTTCCTGTCGAGTTGCACCATGCGGCAGCATCACGCGGGAATCCCGGATCGGTTGAGGTAATTTCTACCCGGTCGCCGGAAACCAGCGAATCCATTGTCTTTTTCATTTTCAGAATCGGCCCCGGACATTGCAGTCCGCAAGCGTCTACACGGATTGTCTTCACTGCTTCAACTGGTGAAACTGTCTTTTGAGGTTGCGCATCTGCCGGCTGTTGTATGTTTGCGTTCGGTTGTGCAGGTACTTCGTTCTCACTTTCTTCTCTCAGGATGATGGGTGCTGCGGCAGCGTGGTATGTTTTCAATCCTCCGGAAAGGTTGCGTACCTTTTCAAATCCATGCTGTACCAGAATGCGATAAGCAAGGTATCCTCTGAGGCCGACGGCACAGAATGTATAGATCATCTTGTCTTTCGGCAGTTCATCCAGCCGGTCACGCAGTTCGTCCAGCGGAATGTTCACTGCACCCGGCAGTGTATTGAGCGAGAATTCGTCAGGAGTACGTACATCCAGCAGGAAATTGTTTTCCATCTCGATATCCCTCAACTGTCTCCAATAGACGGGTTGTACTTTCCCAGTTATGATGTTTTCGGCTACGTATCCTGCAACGGCTACCGGATCTTTGGCAGAAGAGAACGGAGGGGCGTAAGCCTGCTCCACTTTCATCAGATCATAGATCGTACCTTCATGCTTGATGACAAGCGCGATTTCGTAAATGCGTTTGTCTACACCGTCATAGCCGACGATCTGTCCGCCGTACAGTTTACCTGTCTTCGGGTCGAAAGTGATTTTAATACTCATCGGCATGGCATCCGGGTAATATCCTGCGTGAGAGGACGGATGGATGGTCGAAGACATATAATTGATTTCTGCCTGCCGCAATCGTTTGCCGGGTAATCCGGTAGAAGCAACAGTCATGTCGAATACTTTTGCAATGGAAGTTCCGATGGCTCCTTCATAAGGGATGTGTGCTCCCTGAATGTTGTCTGCGACAATTCGTCCCTGACGATTGGCGGGACCAGCAAGGTAATTGAGCCACGGTTTTCCGGTGATCGGGTGGCGGAATTCGATAGCGTCACCGATGGCGTAAATCGATTCGTCCGACGTTTGCAGGTAGTCGTTGACGGCGATTCCTCCGGCTTCGCCGATCTTCAGCTCTGCGGCACGTGCCAGTGTCGTTTCCGGACGTACGCCGATGGAAAGTATAACGATGTCGGCAGAGATGGACTGTCCGTTCTTGAAGATGACTTTCAATCCTTTTCCGTCTCTTTCGAAAGAGGCTACTGCCTGCTCCAGATACAGGTTCACTCCTTTGTCCATCAAATGCTGGTGTACAAGGGATGCCATGGAGAAGTCGATGGGAGCCATCACTTGATTTCCCATTTCCACAATAGAAACTTTAGCTCCTTGTGCGTGCAGGTTCTCTGCCATTTCCAGCCCGATAAATCCGGCTCCGATGACAACAGCCTTTCGGGGAGCATGACTGTTGATATATTCTTTGATTCGGTCTGTGTCGGCTACATTCCTGAGTGTGAAGATTCCGTTCAGGTCGATTCCCGGCAGGGGAGGACGTACAGGGGAGGCTCCGGTCGATATCAGTAATTTGTCGTAGCTTTCCTCGTAAGTGTCTCCGCTACTTTGTCTTACCGTTACTGTTTTTCTCTTCCGGTCGATGAAGATTACTTCATTTTCAGTTCGTACGTCTACACGAAAGCGCGTAGAAAATGCTTCGGGCGTCTGTACAAACAGTTTTTCCCGTTCTTTGATCACGCCTCCGATGTAATACGGCAGTCCGCAATTGGCATAAGAGATATACTTTCCTTTTTCTAAAAGGATGATTTCAGCTGCTTCGTTTGTGCGTCTGATCCGGGCAGCAGTGGTAGCTCCTCCGGCAACGCCTCCAATAATAATGATCTTCATAAGTTTGTTGCGTAAATAGTTTCCTGTGGAAATAACAATAAAGTAGGGAGAATTGTTCTCGGATCATAGAAAAAAGACTTATATTTGCGCACCCTGTTTGTCTTTCTTCATTTTTTATAAATTAATTATGAGTAAAATTCTTATCATTGACGATGAGGTTCAGATTCGTAGCCTGTTGGCTCGTATGCTCGGACTGGAGGGTTATGAGGTGTGTCAGGCGGGTGATTGCAAGGCAGCTATCAGGCAGTTGGAAATTCAACAGCCGGATGTGGCTTTGTGTGATGTCTTTCTTCCCGATGGAAACGGGGTCGATCTGGTGTTGAACATTAAAAAGACAGCTCCGAATGTGGAAGTCATTCTTCTTACCGCTCACGGTAATATACCCGACGGAGTGCAGGCAATCAAGAACGGTGCATTTGATTATATAACCAAAGGGGACGATAATAATAAGATTATCCCTCTGATCAGTCGTGCCGTTGAGAAGGCTAAGATGAATGTCCGGTTAGAGAAACTGGAAAAGAAAGTCAGTCAGCTATATTCTTTTGATTCCATTCTGGGAGAATCGAAAGTGCTGAAAGAAGCTGTTATGCTGGCACAGAAGGTTTCGGTGACTGATGTTCCGGTGTTGTTGACCGGAGAAACGGGGACCGGAAAAGAAGTATTTGCACAAGCCATACATTATAATAGTAAGCGGAGCAAACAGAGCTTTGTTGCCGTGAACTGTTCGTCTTTCAGTAAGGAACTGCTGGAGAGTGAAATGTTCGGGCATAAAGCCGGGTCCTTCACCGGAGCTTTGAAGGACAAGAAAGGACTCTTCGAAGAAGCCAACAACGGTACGATCTTTTTGGATGAAATCGGAGAAATGGCTTTTGAACTACAGGCCAAATTGCTGCGTATTCTCGAAACAGGCGAATATATAAAGATAGGAGATACGAAACCGACGCACGTGAATGTTCGTATTATTGCTGCTACCAACCGCAATCTGACAGAGGAAATCAAAGCGGGACGTTTCCGTGAAGACCTGTTTTATCGTCTTTCGGTATTTCAGGTACATCTGCCGGCACTTCGCGAACGTACCGGTGATATCAGAATTCTTGCCACTGCCTTTGCAAAGAGCTTTTCCGAGAAACTTTCGTATACGGTCAATGAGATGACTCCTGCTTTTCTTCATGCGTTGGAACAGCAACCCTGGAAAGGAAATATCCGTGAATTGCGGAATGTGATAGAACGGAGTCTGATTGTCTGCGAAGGCGGGCATCTGGATGTGTGCGATCTTCCGTTGGAGATTCAGAATACTCATTATGAATGTTCGGATGATAATATCGGTAGTTTTGAACTGGCTGCTATGGAACGAAGGCATATTGCCCGCGTCCTGGAATATACGAAAGGCAACAAGACGGAAACTGCCCGCTTGCTGAAGATCGGTCTTACCACTTTGTACAGGAAGATAGAGGAATACAAAATATAATAATATGACTATCTGATTTCTTTTTTAGGGGTATATGAGCGATTAATCGTTCATATACTGATCTGTAATGTGAAAAAGAAATAGAAGATATGAATATTTGGAAGACTACACTGTTACTTGTTTTATTATTTACTGGTATCACCGTTCATGCACAAAAAGTAAAAATTTCATTGAATAGTGATGGAAATCTGACGATATGGAAAGTGAAAGCTCAGGCAGAAATTGAGCATCCTTCTGATATGATGACTACCCGATATGACACGAGGGATTGGGTCAAAGCAACTGTGCCGGGAACGGTGTTTGGTTCGTATGTATTAGAAGGACTGGAGCCTGATCCGAATTTTGCTGATAATGCGTATAAAGTCGATAAAGCAAAATATGACCGTAACTTCTGGTATCGTACAGAGTTTAATTCACCGGAGGTGGAAAACGGAGAAAGAGTATGGCTAAATTTTGAAGGGGTTAACCGTAAAGGAGAAATATTCTTTAATGGGACGCGTCTCGGGTTGCTTGATGGATTTATGCATCGGGGGAATTTCGATATAACCGATTTGCTGTCAAAAAACGGTAAGAATGTGCTTGCCGTCCTTGTGCATTGGGTAGGCACTCCGGTTCCCAATTATGCAAGTCCTACTTATATGTCATGTGCCGGCTGGGATTGGATGCCTTATGTTCCCGGTCTTCTGACTGGTATTACTGACGACGTCTATTTGACAAAAAACGGCGAAGTGTCTATCGTCGATCCTTGGATACGTTCGAAAGTTCCTTCTAAAAACAAAGCGGTTTTAAGCTTGCAGTTGGAACTACGGAATCATACAGATATAGAGCAGAAAGGAGTGTTGAAAGGTATCATTCAGCCGGGCAACATTGAATTTACCGAAGATTTGGTAATTGAGGCAGGCAAACAGCGGACTTTTCTTCTGGATGATAGCAAGTTCAGTCAATTTATAATTCAGAATCCTGCTTTGTGGTGGCCTAATGGTTACGGACAGCCAAATCTTTATACCTGCGAACTGACTTATATGGTGAATGGTAAGGCTTCTGATAAACAGAATATTACATTTGGTATTCGTGAATACGGTTCCGAGCTGGTTGACGGTGTGCTTCATCTTAAAATAAATGGTGAACCTGTTTATGTAAAAGGAGGAAACTGGGGAATGAGCGAATATATGTTGCGTTGTCGGGGTGAAGAATATGATCTTAAATTGAAACTTCACAATGAGATGCATTTTAATATGATACGCAATTGGATCGGTTCGGTTACGGATGATGAGTTTTATGAAGCTTGCGATAAATACGGCATTATGGTGTGGGACGACTTCTGGTTAAATTCAAATTCGAATCTTCCGGATGATGTTTTTGCTTTCAATATGAATGCAGTGGAAAAGATCAAGCGTTTGCGTAATCATGCTTGTATTGCAGTGTGGTGTGGTGATAATGAGGGGTATCCGTTACAGCCTCTTAATAAGTGGCTGGAGGAAGACGTTAGAACATACGATGGGGGTGATCGGGCCTATCATGCCAATTCCCATAGTGACGGCCTTTCCGGGAGTGGACCTTGGACTAATTCTCATCCTAACTGGTATTTTACCAAAGCCCCTTATGGATATGGTGCCAATATAACTAAAGGATGGGGATTCCGTACAGAAATAGGTACAGCTGTCTTTACTACTTTCGATAGCTTTAAGAAATTTATGCCCGAAAAAGATTGGTGGCCACGTAATGAAATGTGGGACAAGCATTTCTTTGGCAATTCGGCGGGGAACGCCAGTCCCGACAAATATTTCTCTACCGTAGAGTTCAATTATGGTAAAGCGAAAGGTATTGAAGATTTTTGCCGGAAAGCTCAATTAGTGAATGTTGAGGTGAATAAAGCGATGTACGAAGGCTTTCAACATCATATTTGGGAAGATGCTTCCGGCATATTGACTTGGATGGGGCAGTCGGCTTATCCTTCATTGGTATGGCAAACCTATGATTATTATTATGACTTGACCGGGGCTTACTGGGGAATCAGAAAGGCGTGTGAACCGGTTCATATTCAGTGGAGTTATGCTGATAATAGTGTAAAAGTGATCAATACCACTTTGAAAGAGCAGAAAGGACTTACGGCTACAGGTAAAGTCTATAATCTGGATGGGAAAGAAATGGGGCGTTATAGCCAGTCTGTAGTTTTGGATGCCGCCGCTAATAAGGATTCCTATTGTTTCCATCTGAATTTTACAACAGACAACCTTGCTTTCGGTAAGAAAGCGGTTGCTTCCTCCATTTCGGCAGATGCCGGAGAGCCAAGTGCCGCGATTGATGCCAGTGATGGCAGTCGTTGGGCGAGTGAACCCCGTGATGAAGAATGGATTTATGTTGATCTGGGTGAACCTACTGAAATAGCCTCTGTCATATTGAACTGGGAAGCTGCTCATGCAAAAGCTTATAAACTGTTGATTTCGGATGATGCAATAAACTGGAAAGAAATTTATATCAATGAGGACTCTAAAGGCGGTGTCGAAGAGATTAAGATAAAACCTGTTCGTACTCGTTATGTGAAAATGCAAGGGTTGAAACAGGCTACTATGTGGGGATATTCACTTTATGAATTTGAATTATATGGTAGAAAAAAGAAGCCAACGGATTTGACTCCTGTGCATTTCATCAAGTTGGAACTGAACGATGAAAACGGGCAACTGCTTTCTGATAACTTTTATTGGCGTTCCAATAAACCGGGAGACTATAAAGCATTGAATAATTTGCCGAAAGCCAAATTGCGTACAACATCAAGCTTAGTGGATAGTAATGGTAAGAAAGTGATTAAAGCAAAGATCGAAAATGTGGGATCATCAGTCGCTTTTGCTGTTCACGTACAGGCTATTCGCTCTTCTGATGGTGAGCGTATATTACCTGCTCTGATGAATGATAATTATTTCACATTGTTGAAAGGAGAGTCTAAAGATATTGAAATAGAATTTGATTCGGATTTGTTGCCTGATGGTAATTATAGTTTAAGTGTGATTCCTTATAATAAATAATATCGGGCGGACATTTCTTGAAACGAGACATGGTTATAGAGATACGGTTATATGACTTGGTGTTACCAATCTCTGTGCTCGTTCATAATCTCCCAAATGCGGTCGTGATTCATCGTGAACCCCAAAAAGTTTACTGATGAGTCCACTGCATCAAGTATGACCTGGAAGGCAGCGCATAAATCTTCGCGTTCTTCTGTCTCAATGAATCCCGATTTGCCGTCGAGCTTATTGAAAGCGATGACAAATTCCTTACCTGTTTGTTCAAGTCGATTTTGCAGAAGGGCAGCATCTCTGTCTATCAGATATTGGTTGGCGGCGACCAATGCATCGCGTCTCGCATTGCGATAGATTACCACTGCCTTTTTAAACTTGGCCGGTGGAACAAATTCGCTGCCGTCCCAGTGGCGTAACGGGTTATCCAGGTTTTCGGCGAGCCATTCCGGCTTGCGTAACTTGCGGATGTCCAGTTCAGTTATCTTTCCTTTATATTTTTTCTTTATTTGTTTTCCGGCCTCTTCGGGGATACTTTCCATCCAAAGGGTGTTTAGAAGGGGACAGGTCCCCGGTGTGGGAAACTCTTCCGCTGTGAATCCGAAGATTTCTTCGAGCGAAAGCACTTCCAGCGTTTTCAGATTGCGTAGCGAAGATATGTTGGAGAGGTATCCCGGTTTGCCGCAAATTCTTAGATAGTAGAGATTAGGGTATAGATTGGTCACGGGTAATAAATCCAGCTTTACTGCCCGGTCCAGTACGAGAATTTCCAATTGCGGTAATCCGACATCGGGTACATGATCTGCCTCAAGTTCTATTTTCAGAGTCAGATTACTACCGCCGTCAGGTGAATAAACCTTGAGCTCCGGCGATAAGGTGCTTGAAAATGAGATTGTTCTGCAACTCTCCGGTAGACTTACGCTTTTCAGTCCTTCTCCATCTAGTGTAATTTCCCGTAAGTGTGTACGGCTGAGGTCGAGATTGTTTTGACCGTGATTTTTCCAATCGAGTTTTGTGGCTGTCCAACGGGTTTCGAGGAATGGAATAAGTGATGGATAGAATTTAGTTGCACTGAAAGAATAGGCTACGGGGAGTTTCTCCAGCTCCGAATAGTTGTCCATTGCCGACAGTAACTTATCGTCAATGTATTGGAAACTGCGGCGGCATTCAATTCCGGATACTACAATTTCAGCCGTATCATTAAGGGCAGCTTTGAATTTCTGACGAGCATCTGTTGGGATCTTTGCCCATTCTTCTTCGCCGACATTGTCATATCCGTTTGGCCAGCAACCATAAACTTTGCACTCACCCGAAATAAGCGGAGTTCTGTGACCTGCATATGCAGCTCCCTCGGGCAATTTATTTCGTTCCGAATGGCTATAATTAGTAGTACCTTCTTTGAAGAACCAACGATGTCGCCTGAATGGCTTCATTTCCTTGACTGCCTTTTCATCAGGAAATTTCTCATCGAAATAGTCCAAAAGAAGATAAGTCATAATCTCTTTCTTAACGTCGATAATCTGATAGGCAAAGTATTTGCCGGTCTTTCTTTCCTGTCCGCAGTATATGTCTCCGGATTTTATGGTGTCGTTGTTCTGCATACTCATTCTTGTATTGATGCAAAAATACGAAAAGAGCGGCTTAAATAATCATTTATCTGCGCTTTTTCTTTTTATGAAGTTCGGGTGTGGTTACATCACTGTCGGCTTCATGCCCTGTATGTTTGTACAGAAGCCGGCAGTGACGGGAGTATATTATGATAATGCCGCAATGCCTGTCCCTATCAGGTTTGCGTTATTCATACTTTTTATATCCACTTCAATATCTTCCAGGCCGAATAATTGAAGGAGTTCTCTTAGTTTTTCCATAACGAGAATGTTATAGTTTTTATCCTTCCTGTTTTCACTCCAGAAAAGACTGCCTTCGGCTACCAGGCAAACTTTTCGTATATCTTTATTATAGGATTTCAGTAACATGATAAGCCCCGTAAGTGAGGCGGCAACCAATTGTGCGGATCTGCCATAAATCCATTGTGCTACCTGTACATATACATCCTTGTAGATGTCCGGGTAATTCATAATGGAAGTCAGTTTCTGTGCGTCGAATTTCTCTTCGAACTCTTCCAGCGGAAAGGCTGTTTTCAGTATGTCTCCCAGATACATACCGGATACCGCTTTCTCAAAACGTTGCTTTCCCGGATTACCGGAAATAGCGTCAACGGTATCATCTACCGCAGTCAGAAAGGGCGGATGGAAATTGCCTGATTCCAAATTGACAGGAATCAATCCATGTGCATTGCATGACTGATCCAGTTTTTCAATTTTATCGGCAGGGATAAAAGTTGCCATATTGGTTCCTGTCCCTACGATGAGGCCGATATATGCATCATAACTATTATCTGTGAGACCGGCGAATAAACTGGCTATAGTATCGTTTACTACCTTGATGCCTGTAAACTTAATTTTGTTTCTTTCATTCAGATAGTCGAGTAAAGGTTTTCCGATAAATTCTCCAACCATTTCTTTAATATCTACTCCTTTTGTCCAGCGTAACAGTTTGGCGTCTCCACCCGGTACGGACTCGGCCGGATAAGAAAAACAATAACCGATAGGCATTTCTTCCTCACGTTTGATTCCTATAATCATATCGGCCAATTCTTTGAATAACTCTTCGCGGGTATATCCGACGGACTTCATAATTGACATGTCTTTTTTCCAGCCATTGTTCGGGTGAACGGTTGGTGTTGCTTTGTCGAAATCTACGATTGCCACCCGATAATTGGTTCCTCCCAGGTCAAGTACCAGTGACTTTCCTTTAATATGGGTTGTTTTTGGAGCAATGAAGGTAGGAATGCATTGTATCTCTGCATTTTCCGTTTTTAACCCTTCTTCTGTTTTATCCCGAAATGAGCATACAATTGCTTTGAGCTGTTCATTATCTAACTTAAAAATGTTTTTTTCCATGACATTGACTTTTTATAGTATAAAATATCCTTGTCTTTGAATAACAACTGAAGGTGGATTTTGCTCGGGAATGCCCAATCTTTATTTGCCTGTATCTGATAATTATGTATTTGTTTTTTCAATTAATAAAAACTATATTTGTTTGAAAAATAATTTGATACATGAAAGAGCGGTCTCCAGTTAAAAAGAATATACTAAAATTGATTCCTTATATAGAAATTATTGCAGGAGTCATTTTTCTCTGTTTGGAGATTCATGACTATCGTACTTTGTATTCTATGGCCGAAGCTGATGCAATGTATGGGGGACTTGCTGATTTTTGTAAGTACAAAGAGAATGTATTTTGTCCGGCATTTTTCTGGATAATTGTTATACTGACAGGACTCAGTTATTGGAAAAATAAAAAGATATATTGGATTTTAACGCAGGCATTGGTGTTTATGGTCTTTTTTAGAGCTATGTTTCCGTTTTATGCCATTTTTATAGAGTTAAATCCAGTAGTCTTTTATATTCTTCCACTTTTGTACTCTACAATATTCTTTGTGGTAGAAAGAAAGTTGTTTAAAATCAAGCAAATAGATTCTGTTGATATTACAGTTAAAACAAAAATCACGGGGATCGGAATAGGTATCTTATGTACTATCATTTATTTCCTGCCCTTTTTGACCGTTTTTTGCTTAATATGATAGTCGTCTATATTTATTTTTCCACAGTGATTTGATAGCCGTTTTGCTCTCATGCTCTAACAGTTCGTCTGTATGCCTTTATTCATCGATGTTTTAGCAGTTAGAGATCCAATGGTAGCAGAGTGAGAGCAAGTGTTTGCTCTCACTCTGCTGAATCGTATTACGTATCTTTTATTAAATGTTATATCTTGATATACAGTATATTATCTTCCGATGTGTCAGCGCTTAATAATTGCTAAATCAGTCATTAATAACTGATCCCCCGTGTGTATTATTGGCTGATAAATTCTTTCTTTCTCTCTTTCTTTCTGAAATAACAGGTCAATTGCCCCCGCTTCTACTGTCTGTCTTACCCTGGATTTGGTTGACTACTATAAGTATCAACTAAAATGAATAAAAG
>OLXX01000524.1_pt1 | contig 15481 bp, 14 predicted proteins | sample 1644211 | NCBI WGS metagenome assembly OLXX01 (sample SAMEA103958145, study PRJEB25191) | human gut metagenome | biome: human-associated habitat [ENVO:00009003]; feature: intestine environment [ENVO:2100002]; material: feces | place: Germany | collected 2013/2015 | reverse complement strand
GAGGCCCTCGCGCGTGAATCCGCCGCCGTCGTCCGTCACGGCGACGCGCATGGCCCCGTTCACCAGCGAGAGGTCTATGTCCACGCGCGAGCGCGCGTAGCGGGCGCTGTTCGAGAGGATGTTGCCGCAGACCTGCATGACGACCTCGATGTCGACCTCGGCCGTGCCTTCCGCGCATGTGACGCGAACCTCGCGGCCCGCGAAGAGTATCTCCGCCGTCTCGCGCAGGCCCTCGGCAATGGCGGGGAGCTCCATAGGCGCGCGCTTTATCTCCACATCCTCCATGCGCTGGAGGCTGGACATCGCGTCGGCATAGCGGACAAGGCGTTCGATATGCGCCTTCATGACGCCCACGTCCGCGGCCGCCTCGCTCCCGGGGGGCAGCTCAGCCTCGAGCAGGGAGGCCCGGCCGCGCAGGACGGTGAGCGGCGTGCGCAGATCGTGCGCGAAGGCAGCGTTGAGGCGACGGCGCTCCTCCATCTGCGCCCAGTGCTCGCGGTTGAGCTTGAGCAGCGAGGCGCGCATCTTCTCAAAGGATTCGCAGAGCCTTCCCAGCTCATTGCCGCAGGGGACCTCCACTGTGAAGCCCAGGTCGTTTTCGGCTATTTTCTCCGAGGCGGCGTTGAGTATCTCTATGGGCCGCTTGAGCTTGCGTCGGTAGAAGATTATGGCGCAGAGGATTATGCCGCCGAGGTAGGATATGGGTATGGTCACGGCCTGCAGGGCGCGGCACGCATAGTCCAGGGAATTGTCCTCGGCGCTGTACTCGGGCATGATGATCACGCCGCCGATGTCGCTCACCAGACTGCCTTCGTCATAGGGAACGCTGCCGCTGTCCACGGCGTGGTCGTCCGCGTCATAGATGACGTAGACCTCGGCGTCGTCCGTGTAGCCGTATTCGACGTGCCCGTCCTCTGGGACGGGTATCACCTCTGCCATTTCACGATATTTATAGTAGAGCTCTATCCGCGTGTTGTCCAGCCCGTTTATGATGAGCGCGCAGACGGCGGTCGCCGTGATGGCGGTCACGACCATGTAGAGCACGAAGGAGAGGCGCAGCGGCATGTTCTTTAGCCTGCGCCGGCGGCGCTCGTTCGCGGCCCTTATCTTGCCCAACGGTAGCCGACCCCCCAGACGGTCTCGATGTACTGCCTGTCGCAGCCTGCGGCGGCGAGCTTGGCGCGGATGCGCCGGACGTGCTCTGAGATGACGCTCGAGTCGCCCTCGCCGTCTATGCCCCAGACGCACTCATAGATGCGCTCGCGGTCAAACACCATGCCCGGGTTCTGCGAGAGGAACTCGACTATGTCGAATTCCCGGCGCACTAGGCCCAGCTCCTGCCCGGCCCAGGTGACCTTGCGGTCCGTGTAGTTTATGACGAGCTCACCGTCGAAACGGAGCTCCGAGGCAGTACCGCGGCGGCGCTCGCGTCTGAGATGCGCGTCGACACGCGCGGAGAGCTCCTCGATGGAGAAGGGCTTTACGACATAGTCGTCCCCGCCGGCGGCAAAGCCGTGGAGCTTGTCGCTCTCCTCGACGCGCGCGGTGAGGAAGATTATCGGGCAGGAAACGTGCTGGCGTATGCGGCGGCAGACCTCGAGCCCGTCAAGGTCCGGCATGTTCACGTCAAGCAGTATGAGGTCCGGTGCGCGGCCGGCCTGACGAATGGCCTCTTCGCCGCTGGACGCGCGCATTATCTCGTAGCCGCGTGAGGAGAAGCAGCGGGCCAGGGTGTCCACTATATCGGGCTCGTCGTCGGCTATGAGCAGCTTATCGGCCATTTTCGGCATCCTCCTCGGTTTTAAGGTGTTTGTGCTCCTGATGTTCCTGGTGCACGCGGCATATGCGGCGGTAAATGAGCAGTCCGATGCCGCTTATGAGGAGAGTCACGCCCAGGGCGACGGCGGCGAAGACGTAGTTCTGCACTCCGAGGGCGCTGCCGCCTATGGTGGAGGTGACTATGGACGGTATACGCGCCACCGAGGTTATCCAGAGCCAGGTCAAGGGCCCCATGCCGGTGAGCGGCACAAAGTAGCTGAGCAGGTCCTTCGGCGTGCCGGGGATGAGCATCAGTAGGAACACGAGCGTGTTGCGCCTGTGCGCGTCGCGCAGGAAGCGGAGGGACTCTATCTTCTCTTTTGAAAAGAATATCTCCACCGCTTTCACGCCGAAGCGGCGGACGAAGAAATAGACGGCCATGCTGCCTATCGTCGTGCCCGCAAGGCAGAGCAAGGTGCCCTCCACGGCGCCGAAGGCGTAGCCCGCGCCTATTTCCATGGGCTCGCCGGGGATGATGGCGAAGAACACCTGCAAAAGCTGCATGCCCAGGAAGTAAACGCGGCTCATCAGCCCGCCGGAGTCGACCCAGTCGCGGAAGCGCTCGGGCTCCGAGACGAATTTGAGCATGGGGCGGCCGACGAACCAGGCTATGGCCGCCGTCAGCAGCACGAACACGGCGATAGAGGCCGCGGCGATGTATTTTTTTGCCTTGTCAGACAGCTCTGGCCGATTGTGAGACGGCATAGTCCTCTCCTCTATGGAAAATATTTCTGACGCAGGGTGCCCCGGAGATCGGGCCCTTGTAGATGAGCTCGGCGTCCGGGAGCTGGGTGAAGTCCTCAGGGCGCATGAGCGAGGCCGCCTTGGGCAGCTCGGCTGCACCGGATCTCGAGAGCACGTCGCCCACGAACTGTGAGCAGAAGAAATGGTAGCCCCGCTCGTGCGCGATGTCAAGTCTGCAAAGCGCGGTGCCCAAAATACTGTAATGGTAGCGTTCGTGCTGGAGCAGCATTGCATTCACGCGGCACCTTATGGCGTCGTGCTGCTCGCGCGTTACCTCCAGCCGGTAGACCGCGCAGGGGATATCGGGGTGCCGGGCCATGTAACCCTTCGCGATGTCCTCACGCACCAGGCCCGCGGGCAGCGGACGGCGCGGGTGCAGCCGCGCAAAGCTGTATATCTCACCGCCCGCACCTAGGCCGAGCGAGACGTGAGTGTACTCGTCGCCCGTGAGCGCGCGGATAAGTCTGGAAAACGCAGTCCCGGAGCGGGACAGTAAAAGGTATACGCAGTTCATTTTGTTCATCTCCCGCAATAAACATAACGGCGGGAAATCAACATTTCATCTATTCACCCGAAAATTCAGTACAGTAGCGAAAAAAACCTTGTAATTCAGTTTGTGCGGTGTTATCATTTGTTCTATTATCGCGGATACTACCCACGCGAGAGAGTTAAGATGCTAAGAGGAGGAACAAGAAATGAAGCTCAGGATCTCAGACCGCATGTCCAAGCCCGATTTTCAGGGCGATTTTACCTCGGCCATACTCAAGGCCGCCGCATCTCCGGACGTAATATCCTTTGCCGGCGGACTTCCGAACCCCGACTCCTTTCCTGTAAAGGAGATGGAGGCCGCGGTCACGAAGGTCCTTGAGCGGGACGGCGTGCGCGCCCTTCAGTACAGCAACACCGAGGGCTATCTGCCGCTGCGCAAGTTCATCTCCGACCGCTATAAGAAGCAGGGCGTCGACTTTGCGCCCGAGAACATCATCATCACCAACGGCTCCCAGCAGGCGCTGGACATGGTTGCGGCCACGCTCATCAACCCGGGCGACCCCATCGCCGTTGAGAAGCCCAGCTACCTCGCGGCGCTCCAGACCTTCCATCTCTACGACCCGAAGGTCTGCTCCGTCAGCCTGAACGAGGACGGCATCGACTGCGACGAGCTCGAAAAGGTCCTCAAGGAGAACGACCCGAAGTTCATCTACGTCATCCCGAACTTCCAGAACCCCACCGGCCTCACCTACACCCAGGCCGTCCGTGAGCGCGCGGCCGAGATACTCAAGGCCGCCGGCACCCCGGTAATCGAGGACAACCCCTACGGCGAGCTCCGCTTCCACGGCGAGGGCGGCAGCTCCTTCGCGGCGCTGCTCGGTGAGCAGTGCGCGGCCATGGGCACCTTCTCCAAGATAGTCGCGCCCGGCATGCGCATCGGCTGGATCGCCTGCAAGCAGCCTGAGCTCTACGCCAAGCTCCTGGCTTTCAAGTCCACCATGGACCTGCACACCAACATCTTCGGCCAGATGGTCCTCGCCGAGTACCTGCTCGACAACGACCTCGACGATCAGATCGACAAGATCAAGGACATGTACCGCGAGAAGGCCGAGAAGATGATGGCCTGCATGGCGGAGGACTTCCCCGCCGAAGTCAGCTACACCAAGCCCGAGGGCGGCATGTTCATCTGGGCCACCATGCCCGAGGGACTCAAGGCTGTCGACGTTATGGAGGCTGCGGCCGCGAAGGGCGTTGCCGTCTGCCCCGGCGACCCGTTCTATGAGGAGGAGCGCGGCGTGCGCACCATGCGCATCAACTACTCCAACAGCTCCGACGAGGCCATCGAAAAGGGCATCAAGATCCTGGGTGACACCATCAAGGAGCTCCTCGCGAAGTAAGCAGAATATAACACAAAAAGCCCGCCTGCGGAAGACTTTTTCCGCAAGCGGGCAATTTTTTATGATTATTTCAGGTAATGTTCCATCCACTCGGTTATCTCGCGCAGACGCCTGATACGGTTCTGCGGCTTGCCGGAGCGGGAGAGCTCGTGATTTTCGCCGTGGAAGATGCAAAGACGCGCTTCCACGCCGTGCTCGCGGACGGCGTAGAACATCTGGATGCCCTCGGAGAGCGGGCAGCGGTAGTCCTCGTCCGAGTGCAGGAAGAGCGTCGGCGTCGTGACGCGGTTGGCGTATTTAAGCGGGGACTGCGCCCATATCTTCTCAAGGCCGTTCCAGGGGCTGCCGCCGACCTGGTCCTGGGCGAAGTACCAGCCGATGTCTGAGCTGTTGTGGAAGCTGGTCCAGTTCGAGATGCTCCGCTGGCTCGCCGCGCACTTGAAGCGGTCCGTGTGGCCGATTATCCAGTTGGTCATGAAGCCGCCGTAGCTGCCGCCCGTGACGCCCAGCCTGTCGGGGTCGATGAAGTTGCAGTGCTCGAGTACGGTGTCCACGAACTGCATGAGGTCGGCATAGTCCTGCTCGCCGTAGTGGCCGCGGATGTCGGCAAACTCGTCCCCGCCGCCGTCGCCGCCGGAAGAAGTTTCCCCTGGTCCCGCCGCCGGTGGGGTTGCAGAACATGACCGCAAAACCGCGCGAGGCCCAGAACTGCATCTCGTGGAAATAGCAGCTTCCGTAGACCGTCTTGGGTCCGCCATGGATGTCGAGTATGGCGGGGTACTTTTTGCCGGGCTCCATGTCCACGGGCTTTATCACCCAGCCGGCTATCTCGCGGCCGCGGGAGTTGACAAAGTTCAGCGGCTCCGGCGCGGAGTAAGCGTACTCTGCGCAGATCGCGGCGTTGAAGTCTGTGAGCACGGTCTCCGTGCCGTCCGGGGCTATGTACATCAGCTCGCAGCCCGAGTTGCCGCGCATGGCGGAGACGGCAAAGCCCCCCTTCCAGAGCGCCGCGTCCGTGATGTTCAGGCCCGGCTTCGTCACACAGCGCGCCGCGCCCGAACCCTCGTCCACAGCCAGAATGTGAGTAGAGCCGCCCTGCGTGTCGAGGAAGCAGAGCTCACCGTCCCTCTCACGCGCGTCTGACGCGAAGCCCGCGCCGGACTTCACGTCGCTGCCGACGCTGTTGCCGAAGCAGTGCATGCCGTCGCCGAGGACGAGACGCCAGGCGCCGCCCTCACGCAGATAGAGCGAGGGGTTCTGGTTAAGGCCGTATTTGTCTATGGTGTTCACGAGGGCCGCGACACGGCCTCCGGCGAGGGGCATGGACCAGTAGTGCGCGGCGCCCTCGGCCACGGTGATGTCCTCGATGGACAGCGTTTCGGTGTCGAGAAGGCAGAGCCGGTCGCTGAGAGGGGCGCTGCCCGTCCAGTCCGCGGCGGTGAAGCTGAGGAGCTTGCCGTCGGGGGAGAGACCGCCTATGTCTGCATCGGTGTTCTCGCCGGTGAGGAAGCGGTAAGCGCCGTCCTCCCAGATGCCGAGGCGGCTGCGGCAGCCGCTGACAAAGCCCCGGCCATTGAACCAGAAGGGCAGCTCGTCCGCCGTAGTGCACTCGGCGCGTTCCTTTTTGAGCGCCTCGGCGGCCTTCTTTGCGTCGCCGCCGGCCGCGGCAAGTACGCGCTCCCAGTCGCGGGAGACTGTGGCCGTAAAGACGAAGCGGTCCCCTCCGAGAAAGCGCAGGGCGTTCACGGAGCAGTCGAGGCGGCAGAGCTCGCGCGCTTCGCCGCCGTCATAGGGGAGAATATAGAGCACCGTCAGCGGCTCGCCCGCCTCGGCGCGCTCTTTATCCTTTTTGTCGCGCAGCGCGGAGAAGACCACGCCCTCGTCCGTGAGAGCGTATGCGCCGACATCTCCGGCGGAGGTCAGCTGTCGGGCCTTGCCGTCGCGGAGCACCCAGAGGTCTGAGGCGTAGCGGTTTTCCTCCAGCAGCGCACGCTTTACGCAGAAATACAGCTCATCGGCGCGCACAGCGAGGCTGTGCGGCATGAGAAAGCGGGAAAAATGCTCATAATCGACCTTTTTCAAGTCTCTCTATCCCCTTTATCCAACAGTTTAACGGCGAGCAGGCCGAAGGGAAAACCCAGCGACGCGCCGCAGAGATTCAAAATGAGGTCGTCCACGTCCGCCCAGCCGACGGTGAGCAGCACCTGCGCCGTCTCGACGGCGACGATGGCGAGGGCGCAGACGAGGAGAAAGCGCCAATACCGCCGCAGCTTCCGAAAAAGCAGCGGCAGGAACAGCCCCAGCGGCATGAACATGACGACGTTGCCGACGAGGTTCACGACGGCGTGGCGGATAAGATAGCTGTCACCGGAGGCTATGTTTTCAAGAAAGGCAGCCACGGTGTGGAAGGGCACGAGGTTCGTGGTGCCGCGCACCAGCGACCAGTAAATGCCGCTCTCCACATAGCTCTGGAGAAATTCCGGATGCCGTCCGCGTATAAAGAGCAGCCAGAGCATGACGAGGCAGTAGAATGCAAAGAGCAGCCGGGACGCGGTCTTGATGCCGCGTTTCATGGTCTCAGGCTTCGCTCGGGCCAGGGCTCGAGGCACTGGCCGGAGACGAGGAAGGCCCGCTCCGCCAGCCGGGCGAGCGGCGTGTCCGAGAGAGAGTCAGAGTAGAACTCGGCGATCTGTACCTCGGGGTATTCCTTCCTGAGCCGCGCGACCTTTTCCTCACCGTGGTTGTTCTCACCCAGCGTCCAGCCGCTGTGCTTGTCCACGCGCGAGGCCATGAGCCGGAAGCCGAAGCGCTCCGCAACCGGACGCAGCAGGAACTCAGGCGAGGCGGAAGAGACGATGTCGTCCGGCCGCCGCCGCGCGAGGTACCAGGCGTTGATATCGGCGATGTGCGCGTCCCAGAAGCGCGCGACCTCGGCGTCTATGTCCGGTATGCGGGTGAGGAAGCGGTAAAATACCTCCTTCACCCTGGTCTTGGATACGAGGCGGAGCGGCATACCCGCCGCCATCGGCACTGCGGCGAGCGCAGGGCCGAGCACCCGGGGATAGCGCCTCAGGCAGTGGAGGAAGAATGCCTCGGTGCTGTCGTAGGGCAGTATGGTCTTGTCGAAATCGTATACGTTTACCTTTTCCATATCAGGCTCCGAATATCCGGTAATAGGTGACCGCGAAGGCCTCGCGGATGAAATAGTTTATCATGAGTGTGGGCCAGCTGGTGTGTCCGGCGACGCCCCAGGCCTCGACGCCGAGGTCGGCGGCCATCATCTTGGCGCGGCAGAGGTGGTATTCACTGGTGACTATGGCGACTTTGCCGTCCGGCTCGCCGCCCGCCTCGCGGATCAGCTCAAAGGAGAACTCGAGATTCTCCATCGTGGAGGTGGCCTTGTCCTCGACGATTATGCGCGAGGGGTCTATTCCCCTGGCCTCGAGCCAGACGGACATGGCCTCGCCCTCCGTCATAGTCTCGCCGGGGCCCTGGCCGCCGGAGACGACGGCCACGCAGTCCGGGTGCGCCTCCAGCCACTCAAGCGCGGCGTCCAGGCGGTTCCGAAGCGAGAGCGAGGGCACGTCCCCGTGCAATCCCGCGCCGAGGACGATGATATAGTCGCAGTCGTCCGGCGCATCTGTCCGCGCGGCCTTGACTATGGGGACCTCGATTATGGCGAACACGACGACGCCGATGACCAGCAGCACCGTGACGACGATGCGGAGCACCCGCCCGGCAAAGCGGTAGATGACTATGAGCACCGCTATGAGCGCGAGCACGGCGGCAAAGTAGGTGTGCCCCGTCGCGGCAAAGGCAAACAGCGCCGCGGCAGCGAGCAGTATGATCACGATTATGAGCCAGAGCTTATTCTTCATCCTGCAGTTCCTCCCATCTGGAGTAGAGCGCGTCCAGCTCGGGCGAGAGGCGCGCCTTTTCGTCTTCCAGTTCCATTAGACGCTGGTAATCCGAGGCGTGTTCCCCCTCCTCACGCTCAATTTCCTTCAGACGGGACTCGATTTTTTCAATTTCCCGCTCGCAGCGGCGTGCCTCCTTCTCACGCTCGGGCGTGCCCTTTTTGCGCTGGGGCTTCTTCTCCGGCTTGGGCGCGGCGGCCTTTGCCGCCTGGGCTATTGCCTCCTGCCTGGCCCGGTACTCGCGGAACTCCGAAAAAGTACCGCGGAAGTCCGTGAGCTCTCCGTTTTCGATGCTCCAGATGCGCGTTGCGAATTTTTCTATGAAATACCTGTCGTGCGAGACGAAGAGCAGGGCCTCGGAGTAATCCGAGAGGGCGTCCTCCATCCATTCGCGGGAGGCTAGGTCGAGGTGGTTAGTGGGCTCGTCGAGGATGAGCAGGTTCAGGTCCCCGCGCATGAGCATGCACAACCGCAGGCGGCTCTGCTCACCGCCGGAGAGCGTGCCGACAGCCTTGAGCGCGTCCTCGCCGGAAAAGCCGAAGGCGCCGAGCGAATCCCGCGCCTCCTGGGGCTGGCATTTGCAGTCGTAGATGAGCGTGTCGAGCGCAGAGCGCTCCGGCTCCGAGAATTTCACATGCTGCGGGAGGTAGGCGCACTTCACAGCCGGGCCGCGGCGCACCCAGCCGGCGTCCGGCTCCTCCTCGCCGACGATGAGCTTTACCAGCGTCGTCTTGCCGCTGCCGTTTTCGCCGATTATCGCTATTCGCTCCCCGCCCGTGACCTCGAGGGAGAGCCCGGAGAAGAGCACCCGGCCGTCAAAGCCCTTGCTGAGCCCGTCCATCGTCAGCACCTCGTCGCCTCGGAACTCGCGCTCCTTGAAGGCGGCGTGCAGCTTTCGTTCGGTCTTGGGCTTTTCGGTCTGGCTGAGTTTTTCTATGCGCTTTTCCATGGAGAAGGCGCGCTTGTGCAGCTTGTCGTTGCCCATGAAGGCCCAGAGGTGCAGCTTTGCCGCGGCGGCCTCCAGCTGGGCTATCTTGGCCTGGTCCTTTTCGTACTTTTTGAGCTTTTCCTCAAAGCGGCGCTGACGCTCTACGGTGTAGAAGCTGTAATTGCCGGAGTAGAGCTCCGCCTTGCCGTCCGTTATCTCCACGCAGCGCTGGGCCACAACGTCGAGGAAATAGCGGTCGTGGCTGATGGCCAGCACGGTGCCGCGGAAGTGGAGGATATAGTCCTCCAGCCACTCTGTGGCGCGCATGTCGAGGTGGTTCGTGGGCTCGTCCAGCAGGAGAATGTCCGTGTCCTCAAGTATGAGCCGCGCCAGGTTCACGCGGGTCTTTTCGCCGCCGGAGAGCAGGGCGAACTCACGCTGCCGCATTTCGGCGGGAATGTCGAGGCCGTTTGCCACGCGGTTGCGCTCGTGGTCCATATCGTAGCCGCCGAGGCGGCGGAAGTCGTCCGCGAGCCGGTCGTATTCCTTGAGCAGCGAATCGCTGCTGTCCGAGGCCATGAGCGCCTCGAGCTCCTGCATGCGCGCGGCCATGGCGCGCAGACGGCTATGCGCCTCGCGCAGCACGTCCTCTGTGGTCCAGCCCTCGGGATAGACGGGTATCTGGCTTATGAGGCCCACGCGCCGGCCGCGGCGGATGGCCGCCGTGCCCTCGTCGGGTTCCAGCTCGCCGGAGAGAATGCGGAAGAGCGTTGTCTTGCCGCAGCCGTTGGCGCCGAGTATGCCGACGCGCTCCCCGGCCGCGACCTCAAAGCTGAGACCGTCCAGCACGGGGTGACCGACCTCAAAGGACTTTTTCAGGTTTTGTACGCTTATATCTGTCATTTTTCAGTCCCTGCCCGCTTCATTTCTATATAGTGGTTTATAAAGCCTCCGAGCAGGAGGAAGTAGAAGCAGTAGAATATCCATATCATGGCTATCATTATGGTGCCGATGTAGCCATAGGCGCCGAACTTGTCGGAGAGTGAGACGTAGAAGGAGAAGATGAAGGAGAACGCCGCCCAGGCCACGGAGCTGAACACCGCTCCAGGCACCTGCCAGCGGAACAAGAGCTTGCGGGCCGGCATCCACTTGAACAGGAAGCAGAACACCAGCGCGAGCAGCGCGAGTATTATGACGAAGCGCAGGTATTTGGCCAGGGTGAAGAGGAAATCCAGCGAGTGGTTCACCGGCATGCTCCGCTCGATGTAGTCGAGTATCTGCCCACCGTAGACCATGACGAAGAAGCTCAGCAGCAGCAGAACGACAAAGATGACCATGTAAATGCAGGCGCGGATGGAGAAACGGATATAGTCCTCGCGCCTTTCGGCGTCGTAGACGGAGTCCATGCCCCGCATGAGAGCCTTCATGCAGGCCGATGCGGACCACAGCGTCAGCAAAATGGAGACGGTCAGCGCTACGCGGCCGCCGTTATATATACTCGATACGATGTAGTCGACGATCTCGTAGAGCGACTCCGGCACATATTCGGCCACGGCGTCGAGCACGACGTCCTTGGTGAGCGGCGTATATTGCAAAACTGAAACCAGCAGCATTATGACCGGCACGAGCGACATGAAGAGGTAGTATGCACAGGCGGCCGAATAGGTTGTTATCCTGCGGCTGCCGAGACCGCCGAAAAATTCATCAACGGCGTCGTAGATATCTCTGAGCGTATCCTTCATATCCCGCGCCCCCTTTCCAAAGCATCATTCTCTCACATCGGACAGGAAATATCAAGTCAAAGCCCTCGACAGGGAGATTCGGCGAGTTTTGCTGTTGCCAAATCGTGAAAACTGCGCTATCCTGTGCCTGGAGGCGAACGACATGAAATTTACCTTTTACCACTTCAATTTCAACGTGCTGAACCTTGAGCGCAGCATTAAATTCTATGATGAGGCCCTGGGTCTCAAGCCCGTGCGCGAGAAGTCGGCGGAGGACGGCTCCTACAAGCTGGTGTTCCTTGGAGACGGCGAGACCGGCTTCCAGCTTGAGCTGACCTGGCTGCGCGACCACAAGGAGCCCTACGACCTCGGCGAGGGCGAGATACACCTCGCCATGCGGGTGGATGACTACGAGGCCGCGAAGAAAAAGCACGAGGAGATGGGCGCCGTCTGCTTCGTCAACGAGAAAATGGGCGTCTATTTCATAGAAGACCCGGACGGCTACTGGATAGAGATCCTGCCTGAAAAGAGATGAACCGAAAGCCTCGGAAAACCGGGGCTTTCTGCTTGCATATGGGATATAAGATTGCTATAATAATCAGGTTATGAAGATACGACAGCTCTCATATGTCCAGACGATTGCTCTGGGCTTTCTCACCGTCATTGCGGCGGGGACGATATTGCTCATGCTGCCTGCGGCTTCTCAGAGCGGGGAGGCGACGGGCCTTGTTACCGCGCTCTTCACCTCGGTGAGCGCGTCGTGCGTTACTGGCCTTGTGCTGGTGGATACGGCGACGTACTGGTCGGGTTTCGGACAGGTGGTAATTCTTGTGCTCATCCAGCTGGGCGGCCTTGGCTTCATGACCATCGCCACGCTCTTTTCAAGGCTGCTGCGCCGGCGCATGAGCATGCGCGAGCGCGGCGTCATGGCCGAGAGCATCAACACCGTCCGCGTTGGCCGCATAATGGAAATAACCAGCACCATCGGCCTCGGTACGCTCATATTCGAGCTCTCGGGGGCGGTGCTGCTGTCTATACGCTTTATTCCGGAGTTCGGGCTTGGGAAGGGGCTCTGGTACTCCGTATTCCACTCCGTATCCGCCTTCTGCAACGCGGGCTTCGACCTCATGGGCGTCAAGGAGCCATTCTCCTCGCTGGTGTCATATTCGGACGACGCGCTTGTGAGCATCACGATAATGCTGCTCATCATCCTCGGCGGCATAGGCTTCCTCGTCTGGGACGACATACGGCTCAAGGGCCTGCGCTGGCGGAGATACGATCTGCAGACCAAGCTCGTCATTTTGACGACGCTAATACTTATCTTCGGCGGCGCGCTGCTCTTTTTCATTCTGGAGCGGAACCGCATGAACGCGGACATGCCGCTCGGCGAGCAGATACTCGTGAGCTTTTTCTCGGCGGTGACGCCGAGGACCGCCGGCTTCAACAGTGTGGATACCGCCGCGCTCTCAGATGCGTCCAAGCTGCTCACGGTGATACTCATGTTCATCGGCGGCAGCCCCGGTTCCACAGCGGGCGGCATCAAGACCACCTCCGTTGCGGTGGTGCTCGTGTTCCTGTTCTCGGGCATCCGGGGCAGGCGCGGGGCCTATGTGTTCGGCCGCCGCATCCCGGACGACGCCATGAAGCGCGCCGGCATGATAGTCAGCACCAACCTCATGCTCGCGCTCTTCGGCGCGCTCGTGCTCTGCGGCACGCAGTCGCTGCCTCTCTCGGACGTGCTCATAGAGGTGTTTTCCGCCATCGGCACGGTGGGCATGTCCACCGGCATAACCCGCGAGCTCTCGACCTTTTCCGCGCTCGTCGTGGCCCTGCTCATGTACTGCGGCAGGGTGGGGAGCGTATCCTTTGCAATGGCGCTGCTCGAGCGGCGCACCGACCCGCCCGTGACCTACCCGGAAGAACAGGTCACCGTAGGCTGACAGGAGGTTAAAATATGAAATCCTTCCTCATAATCGGAATGGGCACCTTCGGGCACCACCTGTGCCGCGCGCTCTGCAAGATGAAATGCGAGGTCATGATAGCCGACCAGAACGGCGACGCGCTGGAGGACATGCTGCCCTATGTCGCTTCGGCGAAGATATGCGACTGCGCGAACATAGAAGTGCTGCGCTCCTTCGGCGTGCAGAACTTCGACGCCTGCTTCGTCTGCGTGAACAAAAACTTCCAGGCCTGCCTGGAGATAACCGACCAGCTCAAGGAGCTGGGCGCGAAGCGGGTGTACAGCAAGGCCGACCGCGACCTCGAGGCGAAATTCCTCCGCCGCTGCGGCGCGGACTTCATCATCTACCCCGAGCGGGACGCGGCTGAGCGCATCGCGGTGCGCGAGAGCTCAAACCGCATCTTCGACTTCATCGGCCTCTCTGAGGGCTGCGCCATCTGCGAGATAGACGTGCCCGAGGAGTGGGTAGGCCGCTCCGTGGCCGAGGTCGGCCTCCGGAACCGTCACGGTCTAAACCTCATCGCCGCCAGGCGCGGCGAGAGGCTCCACCCCGTACTCGACCCTGCCTATGTCTTCGTGAAGGACGAACACGTGCTCGTGCTTGGCAGTCTCGACGATATACGCAAAGTCACCAGGGACTGATAGGTCCCTACGCGCACACTGAAAGGATCTGTTGCAAACTTGCTCACACTCAGGAACATCACAAAGGACTATCTTGCCGGCGATATGAGCGTCCACGCGCTCCGCGGCGTCAGCATCAGCTTCAGGGAAAGCGAATTCGTCTCCATCCTCGGCCCCTCGGGCTGCGGCAAGACCACGCTGCTCAACATCATAGGCGGCCTCGACAAGTACACGGATGGCGACCTCATCATCAACGGCCGCTCCACCAAGGAATACGGCGACAAGGACTGGGACACCTACCGCAACCACTCCATAGGCTTCGTCTTCCAGACCTATAATCTCATCCCGCACCAGAGCGTGCTCGCAAACGTGGAGCTTGCGCTGACCATCTCCGGCGTCTCCCGGGCCGAGCGGCGAGAGAGGGCGGTAAAGGTGCTCGAGAAGGTCGGCCTCGGCGACCAGCTGAACAAGAAGCCCAACCAGATGTCCGGCGGCCAGATGCAGCGCGTCGCCATAGCCCGCGCGCTCATCAACGACCCCGATATCCTCCTTGCCGACGAGCCCACCGGCGCGCTCGACTCCGAGACCAGCGTGCAGATAATGGAACTGCTCAAGGAGATAGCCCAGGACAAGCTCGTCATCATGGTCACGCACAACCCCGACCTCGCCGAGCGCTACTCCACCCGCATCGTCCGCCTGCTTGACGGCGAGATAAAGGGCGACACCGACCCCTTCGACCCCGAAAGCGTTCCCGCAAAGATTTCCGACACGAGCAAAAAGCGCCCCTCGATGAGCTTCCTCACGGCGCTGTCCCTATCGCTGAACAACCTGATGACCAAGAAGGCCCGCACCATCCTCACGGCCTTTGCCGGCAGCATAGGCATAATCGGCATAGCGCTCATCCTTTCGCTCTCGAACGGCATACAAACTTACATCGACCGCGTGCAGGAGGACACGCTCTCCTCCTATCCGCTCACTATTGAGGCGGAGGCAGCGGACCTAGGCTCCATGGTGGAGGCGCTCAGCGGCGCGCATGACGAAGCCGCCTCCGGCAGTCAGCACGAGCTCGACGCCGTATACTCCAATGTCGTCATGTACGACCTCATGGACAGCCTGAACACAATGGACGTGGATACGAACAACCTCAAGGCCTTCAAGGAGTTCATAGAATCCGGCAACAGCGGACTTGAGGAGTACGTAAGCGCCATCCAGTACGGCTATGACCTGGGCTTCGACGTCTACACCAAGGACGCTGACGGCAACATCGTCAAGAGCGACGTTGTCTCCCTGCTCAACGATATGATGAGCAGCGTCTACGGCGGCGATTACTCCAGCTACTTCAGCACGATGGGCGACTTCTACTCCAGCTTCGAGGTCTGGCAGGAGATGCTTCCCGGCGAAAACGGCGAGCTCATCGACGACACGCTAAAGAGCCAGTACGACGTCATCTACGGCTCCTGGCCGCAGAGCTATGACGAGGTCGTGCTCATCGTGGACAAAAATAACGAGATAAGCGACCTCGTGCTCTACTCCCTCGGCCTGCGCACCGAGGAGCAGATGACGGAGGGCTTTGAGGCCAGCATGTCCGGCGACACCATCGACGCCGAGGTAGAGAGCTGGAGCTATGAGGAACTCTGCGGCCTCAGCTTCAAGCTCATAGCCCGGCCTGAGTACTACGTCTACGACGAGGCTACCGGCCAGTACACCGACCTCACCTCCACCAGCGCCGGCATGGAGTATCTCTACGACTCCAAGGACACCGGCACCACGCTGCGCATCAGCGGCATAGTCCGCCAGAACGAGGACGCCGTCGCGGGCATGATGACCGGTGCCATAGGCTACACCTCGGCTCTGACCGAGAGGATAATAGACCTCGCCAACGACTC
>OLXX01000497.1_pt1 | contig 16186 bp, 14 predicted proteins | sample 1644211 | NCBI WGS metagenome assembly OLXX01 (sample SAMEA103958145, study PRJEB25191) | human gut metagenome | biome: human-associated habitat [ENVO:00009003]; feature: intestine environment [ENVO:2100002]; material: feces | place: Germany | collected 2013/2015 | reverse complement strand
CCTTGGCCCTGTCAGTGTCTACAAGTGCACCAAGACCCTCTGCAAGGAATGCGGCAAGCCCATTGCGCCCAACTGTGCGGACGGCATCTGTTCTGTCTGCCGCATCAAGCTGCGCACCAAAAAGCGTCAGGAGGAGGCTGTGGCCCGCGCCAAGGAGCGTCAGGCCGAGCGCGAGGCCAAAAAGGCTGCAGAAGCAGCTGCAAAGGAGCTGGCTGCCGAGATGCAGCCCTCTCAACCTGCGCAAAGCGCCGCTGCCCCTGAAGCAGGAGCCGCTCCCGCCCCGACCGAAAGCACCTGCTGATCGCTGGACCTCTCCGGGGCTTCGCATGGACGGAGAGGTTTTTATTGACGCAGCTCCAAAAAAATGCTATAATTCTTTTTAACCACCCAGCTGTGGTCGGGAGGACAAGTTACAAAGGCGTAACGGATGTGTTTCCGTTACGCCTTTTTTGCTTCCCGCTGCCGGGAAACAGCAGGCCTGTCGGCTTTGGGCGGCAACCAGACTTCAACACGAAGAAAAGAGGGAATTTCATTATGAAACAGTCTATTTCTCGTCGTCAGTTCCTCAAGGCAAGCGGCCTGGCAGCCGCAGGTGCCTGCGCCGCCGGTCTGCTGTCCAGCTGCGGCGGCAAGAGCGGCGGCAGCTCCTCCGGTTCTGCTTCCGGTGCGGATACCAGCAAGTACACCGTGCTTTATTCCAGCCAGCCTGCAACCCTGAACTATCTGACCACCGCCACCGACCTGGAAATGGTCGTGGGTGCAAACTGCGTGGACACCCTGGTCGAGTACGACAACAAGGGCGTGATGCGCGAGGGCCTGGCCACCAAGTGGGAGTGGGATGCCGACACCCTGACCTGGACCTTCACCCTGCGTGAGGAGAACTGGGTGGACAACAACGGCGAAGTCGTTGCCCCCGTGACTGCACAGGACTTTGTGGATGCCCTGCAGTATGTGCTGACCCCGGATTACGCTTCCTCCAACGTGGGCCTGGTCACCGCCTACATTGCCGGTGCGGACGATTACTACAACTATCACGTCTACCTGACCAATGCTGAAAACGGCACTGTGGACGATGACGGCACCACCTACACCGTGGACGGCAGCCAGCTCACCGGGGATGTGTACGAGCTGGAAGTGGATGACCTGACAGAAGAAGTCCAGCGGGGTGGGCTGAGCATCCAGAAGCTGGATTCTCAGACAGGGACGACACCCCAGGGCGATGCCAGTCTGGAGGGGATTTCTTTCGAAATTGTCAACAATAGCACCAACCCTGTTGTGGTGAACGGCAATACTGCCGCCCCCGGACAGGTAGCTATGACCATTACCACTAGTTCCGCAGGTGTAGCTACCACCGGGGAAAACGCTTTGCCCTACGGCGAGTACATTGTCCGGGAGGTTTCCACCAACGACTCCATGCTCCAGACTTTCACGGAGGAAATCTCCGTCACCATTTCGGAGGACGGACAAATGCTGGAGTACGAAGTTGAAAACGAGGTAGTTCGGGGCGGCATTGACATTGAAAAGCAGGACAGCGAGATGGGGAGCACACCACAAGGCAATTCCTCCTTTGCGGGGATTTCTTTTGAAATCATCAACCGCAGCGCCAACCCCGTGGTGGTGGGTAGCACCACATACGCCGTAGGCGACGTTGTCATGACCATCACTACGGACGAAAATGGCCATGCCAGCACTGGAAATGACGTTCTTCCCTACGGCACCTACGAGGTGCGTGAGTCCGCCACCAATGAAAGCATGCTTCTCACCTGGACCTGCGAAACCGTCCAGGTGCGGCAGAATGGTCACTCCGTTTCCGTCACCGCTGTGGACGAGGTAGAACGAGGCGGTTTGGCTGTGGAGAAGCAGGACAGCATCACCGGCAGCACACCTCAGGGGGACGCTGATTTTTCTGGGATTACCTTTGAAGTCATCAACAACAGCCGAAACCCGGTCATGGTGGAGGGCCAGAAATATCAGCCCGGCGAGGTGGTCAAGACCCTGGTCACCGATGCTGAGGGCAAGGCCAGCACATCGGATGACCTGTTGCCCTACGGCGAGTACATCTTGCATGAAAGCGCCACCAACGAGTCCATGTTGCTGACGGCCCCTGACCAGACCGTCTTGGTGGAAGATGATGGGATAATCTATGAATTCACCATGGCCAATGAAGTCGTTAGAGGCGGCGTCTTGATTGAAAAGCGCGACCTGGAGTCCGAGCTTCTTACCCCCTTGGGTGGGGCCAGCTTAGACGGGACTCTCTTTGAAATCACAAACAAGAGCATCAATGCGGTGTATGTGAGCGGCGCGCTCTACCAGCCCGGCGAAGTATGTGCCACCATCGAAGTGGTGGACGGCATCGCCCAGACGGAGGTTCGCGCTTTGCCTTACGGAAGCTACCAAATGGTGGAATCCAAGCCCGGCGAGGGCTACCTCCACACGGACCAGACCGTGCGCTCTTTCCAAATCCGCAAGGATGGAGAAGTCATCGAGTTCCGGGATGGCGATGCAGCCTATAACCAGGTCATCCGTGGCGACCTCCAGTTCGTGAAAGTTGGCGAGGGCGGCGAAGCCAACATGGGGCGGTTCGCCAATGTAGCCTTTAAGCTCACCAGCCAGACCACCGGGGAGTCCCACATTGTGGTAACGGACGAGAACGGCGAAGTCCGCACGGTAACGGAGTGGAATCCTCACTCTCAAAACACCAACGGCAACGATGAAATCACCGATGAAACCCTGTGGGACGACCACGCTGGCACCTGGTTCGGCTTGACCATCGAGGGATGGATGGTGGATGTGCAGGATGAGTTGTGCGCCCTGCCCTTCGACCAGTACACCTTGGAGGAACTGCCCTGCGAGGGCAACCAGGGGTACGAGCTGGTGAAGGTGCCAAACATTACGATTTCTCGAAACAACACCACTATCTACCTGGGCACCATCGATGACCAGTTCGAAGGTGTTCCGGAGATCGGCACCACGGCTACGGTGGACGGAAAACATGTTGCTGAGCCTGCCGAAGAAATTACCCTGGTGGACACGGTCACCTATAAGAATCTGAAGGTGGGCCAGACCTATAAACTGAGCGGTATTTTGATGGATAAAGAAACCGGCGAACCGCTGCTAGTGAACGAGCAGCCGGTCACAGCCGAGTTAGAGTTCACCCCCATCAGCTCGGAAGGATCGGTGGAGCTGGCCTACACCTTCGATGGCTCCGCCCTGGCGGGCAAATCCGTGGTAGTTTTTGAGGATCTGTATCAAGGTGAAAACGTGGTTGCCTCTCACGCAGATATCAATGATGAGGGCCAGACGGTGACCTTTGGGCAGCCGGAAATCCGCACCACTGCCACCATCGATGGCGCGAAAACCGCCCAGCCCACTGAACAGATCACAATCACCGACACCGTGGAGTATTCCGGCCTGAACGTAGGCCAAGAGTACAGATTGGTTGGTGTGCTCATGGACAAATCCACAGGCGAACCTCTCCAGGTGAACGACCAGCAGGTGACTTCTGAGGCCACGTTCATCCCTGCCGAATCCAATGGCACTGTGGACGTCTTGTTTACTTTCGATGCAACAGGGCTGGAAAGGAAATCCCTGGTTGTTTTTGAAACTCTCTTCCAGGGAGAAACGGAAATCGTCGGCCATGAGGATATTGAAGATGAGGGGCAGACCGTCAACTTTGTGGAGGAACCGAAAATCGGCACTACCGCTACCGTGGACGGCCAGCACACCGCTGAACCCACCGGCGAGATCGCAATTGTGGATGTGGTGGAGTACACCGGCCTGACCCCTGGCAAGACATACACCATTTCTGGCGTACTCATGGACAAGGCCACGAATCAGCCACTGCTGGTGGATGATGCGGAAGTCACCGCCGAGGTGGAGTTCACCCCCGAATCTGCTGACGGCACCGTGGAGCTTACCTACACCCTGGACGCCAGCGCTCTGGCGGGAACCACCATTGTGGTGTTTGAAACCCTCTATTCTGACGGTGTGGAAATCGCTGCCCACGCGGACATCAACGATGAAGGCCAGACCATCACTATCAACCCCAAGGGCGGCCTGCTCATTCAAAAGACCTCCGAGGACGGCGTGCTGGAGGGCTTCACATTCTTAGTAGAGGGTGAGGGCTATTCCGAAACCTTCATCACCGATGGGGCAGGAAAAATTTACATCGAGGACCTGGCCCCTGGTGAGTACACCATCACCGAGCAGGAGAGCGACCTCACTGCACGCTATGAGATTCCCGCAGGCCAGACAGTGGAAGTCACCGCAGACCAGGCGACAACCGTGGAGTTCTACAACGCCCTGCTGAGAGGCAAAATTACCGGTCACAAGACCGGGGCGGAACAGGCTCCCCTGGAGGGCGTCACCTTCGGCCTATTTGATGCAGAAGTCATCGAGTTTTCCGCTGAAAACGCTATCGCCACCACAGAGACGGACGCCAATGGGGAGTTTTCCTTTGAAGCCCCCTACGGCAATTACCAGGTAGCTGAACTGGAAACTGTCCCTGGCTACGTCACTATGAAAGAATCCATCGCCGTAGAAGTAAACAAGACCGATGTAGACTTGGAGGACATCGCAAACTCCCAAACCGTGGTGCATTTCTCCAAGGTGGACAAGGATACTGGCGAGGAACTGCCCGGCGCTGTGCTGGAGCTGTACGCCCCGGACGGATCGCTTCTGGACACCTGGGAAACCACCGACATTCCCCATGTCATTCCCGGCTTGCCCGTTGGCGAAGGCTACGTCCTGCGGGAAGTCACCGCCCCCGAGGGGTTTGAGGTTGCCGCTGATGTGACGTTCCGTGTGGAGGACACCACCGAAATCCAGACCATCACCATGGAGGATGAGAAAACGCCCGACCAGCCGGAGGAACCTGATACCCCTGATGAGCCAGAGGAACCGGACGAACCCACGCCTGACGTTCCCCAGACTGGCGGCAGCCGGGCCGTGATTTGGGTATCCGGGCTGCTAATCCTCGCTCTGCTCGGCCTGTGTATCACTGTTCCTCTGCTGCGACACATCAATAAACAATGAAGATAATTGTGGAGGGCCGCTGGAACGCGGCCCTTCAACATTTTGATTGGAGGAAATGCTTTGAACAGAAAAAGAAAAATTCTCGCGGGCGCGCTCACCGCCGCCCTGCTGCTCACCTTGAGTATCCCTGCTTTCGCCACCTCCGGGGACGTGGCGGGCGCCGTGGAGCAAACCTGGACCAGCGCCCAGGGCCAGATCAAGACGGTCGTTAACAACGTGGTGTTCCCCGTTTTAGACGTGATTTTGGCCGTGCTTTTCTTCGTTAAAGTAGGCTCAAGCTACTTTGAATGTGCGCCCGTAGAGGTTGCGTAAGGATTCTGGGAGCAGCGTCCCAGCGGGCAAAAGCTCAACAGCCCGTCGTCAACCGGCTCACCGGAGAGGGAAACCTCGCAAGGGAACATAGCACACCGGTAAACCCGTAAGTTGGGCAGCTGTCAGCCCACGACTGTAACGGGGAGACGAAATGGATGATATGAGGACAAAAGCCATACTGCTTCAAGCGCAGTCCCAGGGGCTTATATAGGAGCCGTGGCGGAAGACAGCTATCGCCGCGCCGCGCAGCTGCAATGTATTATTCGAGCATATGCAGGAGAGCTTCTGCGCGGCCCAGCCCTGTAAGGGGAGAACGGACGGAAACGCTGTCCGACAATCATCCAAGCTATCTTTACACAACGAAACGGGGATTGCCTAACCCGAAACGCCGGGACACCGGCTATGCGTAATGCCCATATTGGGGGAGAAACCTCAAGGTGTAAAAAGCCAAGAGGGATGACGCTGAATATTCGGTATGGCAACGGAGCCGCCATAGTAGTCCGAGCGCGGTAACGCCGCGTACATGGCGAAGGGCGGCAGCTTGTTATCTTAACATTGAGAAAGGAAGGTGTGTGAGACACCATGAGAAATCCAATCAACGTGTTGAGCAGTTACCAGAAACACAGTAGCGACCGGTCGTATACCTTTGAGCGGGTGTATCGCAACCTGTACAACAGGGAGTTATTCGTCCTTGCCTACCAGAACATCTACGCCGCTCCGGGAAATATGACCCCAGGCAGCGATGGGAAAACCATCGACGCAATGAGCCTGTCCCGCATTGACAAGCTCATTGCCAGCCTGAAAGACGAGAGCTATCAGCCGCAACCATCCAGAAGAACATACATCCCCAAAAAGAACGGGAAATTGCGTCCCTTGGGCATTCCCTCCTTCGATGACAAGCTGGTGCAGGAGTGTGTCCGGCTGCTGCTCGAGGCCATCTATGAGGGCAGGTTTTCCAACCAGTCCCATGGGTTCCGCCCCGGCAGAAGCTGCCACACGGCCCTGAGCCAAATCCAGACCTGTTTTTCCGGGGTGAAGTGGTTTGTAGAGGGAGACATCAAAGGCTTCTTCGACAATATTGACCACAACGCCATGGTGGAAATCCTGGCGGAGCGCATCCATGACCAGAAATTCCTTCGCTTAATACGGAAATTCCTGCGGGCAGGCTACTTGGAAGATTGGACGTTCCACAACACCTACAGCGGAACACCCCAAGGGGGCATCATCAGTCCCATTCTTGCCAACATCTACCTGGACAAGTTGGATTGGTACATGGAACAGCTGAAAGCCCAGTTTGACCGGGGCAAAAAGCGAAAGACCACATTCCTGGCCAATTACTACGCTCGGAATACTACCAGGCTCCGCAAAGAACTGGGGGAAACCCAAAACCCGGAAGAGCGGGAACGCATTGCCCAGGAACTTCGCAGGATGGAATTGGAACGCCAGACCGTCCCCTATTTTGAGCCTTTCGACCCAAATTACCGTAGGCTCCAGTACGTCCGTTACGCCGACGATTTCCTCATCGGCGTGATCGGGAGCAAAGAGGATGCCTTGGAAATCAAGGGGAAAGTGAAGGAGTTCACCGGAAGCGTCCTCCATTTGGAATTGTCAGAGGAAAAGACGCTGATTACCCATTCCGCAAAACGGGCACGGTTCCTAGGGTACGACATCTTTGTCCGGCGCTCCAAGGCCACAAAGAGGAACAAGCTAGGCCATCTGCGCCGCCATCTCAACGGCACGGTCTGCCTGGAACTCCCCATGGAAGTCATGCGAAAAAAACTGCTGGACTATGGGGCAATGACCATAGAGCGCACCGTGTACGGCAAGGAAAACTGGAAAGCGAAAGCCCGGTACTTCCTCAAGGACAACGATGACCTGGAAATTCTCGACCAATACAACAGTGAAATCCGGGGATTTCGCAATTATTACCGCATTGCCAATAACTCGGCAACCGCGGGTTCTTTTGGGTACATCATGCAATACAGTATGTTCAAAACCTTTGCCACCAAGTACCGCACCAGTATGCGAAAAGCGATTGGAAAGTTGCGTATTGGCAAAAACTTTGGCGTGCGCTTCACCGACAGCAAGGGGAGAAACAAGACCCGTCTGTTTTACCACGATGGGTTCGCCCGGCAGCCAGCTTTGCGAAATGGGGCTGTGGACAACATTCCCAACACGGTGAAGCACTCCGCTAAAACCAGTTTGGTGAAACGGCTGTCCGCAGGGCAATGTGAGCTCTGCGGCAAAACGGACTGTGAGATAGAAATCCACCATGTCCGAAAACTCAAGGATTTGAAAGGAAAAAGCTACTGGGAGCGCTTTATGATTGCGAGAAACCGCAAGACTTTGGCGCTCTGCACAGATTGCCACCGCAATCTGCACGCTGGAAAACTGGATTGACGAGTGGAGAGCCGTATGCGCTGAGAGGTGCAAGTACGGTTCGGGGGCGAGCGTTTGGAAACCTGTCGGAGAAATTCGATAAGGCGCCGGGCGCTTAGCCTACATCGGAAGCATGCCCAGGTCGAATTCGCCGGCCCAGCCATCTTGTTCGCCTGTTTGCTGTTCACTTTGACCGCTCCCCTGTACATTTGGGGTGTTGTTGGAATGTGAGGAAGGCAGGATGAACAATAATTCCGAAGCAAACGAATGGTACCGCTTTGCCAAGATGTACGCCAACGCCGCCAGTTTCCTAATGGAAAAGCGCGGGCCGCCCTATGAGGCGGTGTGCTACTTGAGCGGCCTTTCCGCCGAGTGCGCCATGAAGGGGTTTTTACTAGAGCGAAACCCAGGCATCCCCCTCCCGGACACCCACAACCTCCGGGAGCTGTGCCAAGCCTGCACCTGGTTTAAGGATGAGTTTTCCTCCTTGCTGGACGATTGCCAGGCCCTGGGGCAGTTTGCCACGCCCTCCGGGTTTCCCTCCTTTGAACGGGCCACCCAGGAGGACGCGGAACAGGCACTGGACACCCTCCAGGGCATCCTGGAATTCGGCCAATCTCAGAAACAATCCCAGGGGCCTGCCATGACCATGTAAAAAAAATCTAAATAGGAAAGGGGTGACTCCCTATGTTCAGCTGGCTGGAGGGCTTAGTCAGCAGTATCGCCTCCTCCATAGGCGGCGTGTTTGAGGGCATCGGCGACACCATCGTCAACGCCATTTGGGACAACCTGGTGAAGTGGCTCTTCAACGCCTTCTATGATTCCATCGCGGATGTGTTCACCCAGATGGGCGACATGGGCGCGGAGATTTTCGACCTCTCCTGGATTGAGGCCGCTGTCCACCTGTTTTTCCTCTTCGGCTGGGTGCTGTTTGGCGTGGGCGTCATTGTGGCGGCCTTCGACCTGGCTGTCGAGTATCAAAATGGCCGGGCAAATATCAAGTCCACCATGCTCAATGTGCTGAAAGGATTCTTCGCCGCTAACCTGGTGACGGTGGTGCCCGTGAATCTTTACACCTTCTGCATCAGCCTGCAAAACGTGTTCCTCAAGGATTTGGCAGCGGACTATGTGGGCGCGCAAAGCTTCAACCTGGGGGAAGTAGCTCTCAAGGTGCTGGCGGCAAAGTTCGGCCCACCCACCGTGGGGCCAGCACTGGGGCTGCTGAATTTGCTGACCCTCATCGCCCTAGCCTACTGTGTGCTGAAAGTGTTCTTCGCCAATATCAAGCGGGGCGGGATTTTGCTCATCCAGATGGCGGTGGGGTCGCTCTATTTGTTTAGCGTCCCCCGGGGCTACACAGACGGCTTTTCCCAGTGGTGCAAGCAGATCTTCGCTCTATGCCTGACGGCCTTCCTCCAAACGACCCTGCTGTTTCTAGGGCTGCTCACGTTCCAAGACAATCTCTTGCTGGGACTGGGCATCATGCTGGCGGCTGGGGAAGTCCCCCGCATCGCCCAGCAGTTCGGCCTGGACAGCTCGGTGAAGGTAAACATGATGAGCGTAGTTCACGCCACATCCACCGCCGTCAACATGACAAAGAATATCGCAAAATCTCTTTGAGAGGTGTTTGACTATGAAACTCTACATTTACCCCCAAAATTTGAAAGCCACCGCCAACTTATGGCTGTGGTGCCTGCGGGACTTCGCTCTCATCTGCGTAGGGCTGCTTATTTCCCTGGTGGCCCTGACTCAGATGGGCCTGCTGTTACCCCTGGCGCTCACGGCGGCCTTCGCCTTTCTCTCCATCCGCATGGAGGATTTGACCGTGCTGGATTACATCCGGTTCGCCGCCAAGTTCACCATCTCCACCCAGCAGGAGTACCGCTGGGCAGAGCACTGAAAGGAGGCAATCTTGAACAAGCAGAAAAAGAAAAAGCGCGGGAAAAAGTCGGTGCAAAACCTATTGGGACTCCAGGGCTTCACCACTTATGGCCTCAAGACCACCGGCGGTGAACTGGTCTATTTTGCCATCCAGCCCACCAATATTTCCGTGCTGTCCCATGTCAATATTGAAATCAAAATCCGGCACCTGCTCATGGTGCTCACAGCCCTGCCCCACCTGGAGGTGGCCTGCCTGGACTCCGCCCAGCGCTTCGACGACAACCAGCAATTCATGGAGAGCCGCATCCGCCAGGAGGACAATCCCAAGGTGCGGCTGGCCCTGCGCTTTAAGAATGAAAAAGACAGCCAAATATTCTCCAGAATCAACGACGCGCGAAAAGCCTTGCATGACGAGGGCTTCGAAGCGCGGCGCATGGGCCCATCGGAGGTCAAACGGATGCTGGCCCTGTACTTTGAAGCCTCTATGACCGGCGACCAGATCCCCGACGTGGAGGGCTCGGAAAACTTCGACCTCAGTAAATTGAGAGGTGTAGCGATATGAAGAAAACCGTGTTAGTTTTAATCACCTTTGCCCTGGTCATCGCCGTGGCGGGCAGCGGCTTCTGGCTGGTGCATTACTTCATTGACAGCCGGGAGCAGCGCCAGACGTATGAAACTCTAGCGGAAGAATTCGTGCTGGAGAGCACGCCAACGCCCGAATCCACTACGCCGACTGAAAACAGTTTGCCCACTGAAAATTCCAGTGAGCCGGCTGAAACCGTATCCTTGACCACCGCCACGCCTCGCCACGACCTGGCAGCCCTGGCAGCGGAAAATCCCGATTGCGTGGGGTGGCTTACCATCCCAGACACGGGAATCGACTACCCCGTCATGCATAAACCCAATGACCCGGAGCACTACCTGCGCCGGGATTTCTACGGCAACTCCGCCAGCGGCGGGACGCCCTTCCCGGATGGCAGAAATGAAGCCCAAGTGGAGGGACAGAATTTGATTCTGTATGGCCACAACATGATGGACGGCAGTATGTTTAAGCCGCTCATTAGCTACCTGGAGCCTAACTTCCGGGGGACGCATAAGGACATCTTCCTGGAGATTGATGGCAGGCAATACCACTATGAAGTGCTGGCCGTGGTGGAAACTTCCGTAAAATCCACTCTATATACGTTTACGGATTTAAGCGACCCTGCCGAGGAATCCGACTTCCGAGCGGCGCTGCTGAAGGAGACAGAGTTGGAGGTTGTCCACCAGGCCTCTGGCTACTTGACCCTCTCCACTTGCAACAATGGAGGCGGGAGCAGCCGGGTGCTGGTCATCGCGGCCCTTGCCGGGGAGGTGTCCCAGTGAGCAGAAAGAAAAAGAAAGAAGAAAAACGAGAGCAGCTGGCCATCAAGGACTTTTTCGACCGCGTTCTGCCTGGCGTCCTCAAGTTCTATTCTGACCACTACATCTGCGGGGATTCTTACCGCTGTGTGTGGGCCATCAAGGAGTACCCGCCCTCAACCGAGGAACAGGCAATTCTCAGACAGCTGGCAGACCGCACTCATGTCACCCTACGGATCTACAACCGGCTGGTGGACCATGCGGAACAGCACCGGATCATCCAAAACGCCAACCGGCGCAACCGGCTTCGCTTCGGTGGGGATGACATCCAAGAGATGGTGGACGCGGAGCATAATTTGAAAGATGTGAAGCAGCTGTTGACCAATCTGCGGACCAACGGTGAGACTCTCCTGCACACTGCCGTGTTCATCGAACTAAAAGCCGCAGACATGGATAAACTGCGGGAGCTGCAATCCGATGTCATGATGGAGTTGACCCGTTGCAAGATCAGCGTGGACAGGCTGACCCTCCGCCAGCTGGACGGGTTCCTCTCAGTGCTGCCCTTCGGGTACAACCACTTTGGCTCCCAGTACGAGCGGGTGCTCCCCGCCAGCTCGGTGGCCAATCTCTATCCCTTTAATTACAGCGGCAAAACCGATCCCCACGGCTTCTACCTGGGGAGGGATAAGTTTGGCACCAACATTCTCACGGACTTTGACCGCCGTTCGGATGACAAGACCAACGCCAACGTGCTGATTCTGGGCAACTCCGGCCAGGGCAAGTCCCATCTGCTCAAAGGCATCCTCGCCAATTTGCGGGAATCCGGGAAATCTCTCATTGTCCTGGACCCGGAGCAGGAATATGCGGAGCTGTGCGAAAACCTGGGCGGCTGTTACCTGGACTACCTGTCCGGGGAGTATGTCATCAACCCACTGCAGCCTCTTGCTTGGAGCGAGGAAACCGACAACGAGGACGATGAGCGCACCCCGGAGCAGCGTGACGCTGCACCCATGTCGCGTTTTCCAATAAGCGAATCGGGGAAGCTCGCTCCCGCGCCGAAGCCTCCCGTTGTACCCGTCCCCGGCCCATTTCAGAAAACCACCATGCTCTCCCGCCACATCTCTTACTTAAAAGACTTTTTCCGCTCCTATAAGGATTTCACCACAGCACAGCTGGACACCATTGAGCTGATGCTCCAAAAGCTGTACCGGCGCTTTGACATGGACGACTACACGGACTTCTCCCAGGTGGCTCCAGACAAATTCCCCACCATGTCCGACTTTTACGATTTACTGGAGGAAGAATACGATTTGTACGATGCGAAGAAGAAAAACCTCTTTTCGGAGGAAACAATTCAAGAAGTGTGCCTGGGACTCCACTCCATGTGCAAGGGGGCGGAGAGCAAGTATTTCAACGGGCATACCAATATTAAGGACGACAAATTCCTGGTGTTTGGGGTCAAGGGCATCATGGAGCTGAACCGCAGCCTGCGGGACGCTCTCCTTTTCTCCATCCTGTCCTACATGACCAACGCGCTGCTGGGCGCTGGCAACTATGTAGGAGCGCTGGATGAGTTGTACCTATTCCTCACCAATCTGACGGCCATTGAATACATCCGCAACCTGATGAAGCGTGACCGGAAGAAAGACTCTCTGCTGGTACTGGCCAGTCAGAATATAGAGGACTTCTTGCAGCCCGGTGTTCGGGAGCTGACCAAGCCCCTGTTCAGTATCCCTACACATCAGTTTTTGTTCAACCCAGGCCAGTTGGAGCCCAAAGCCTTTTGCGATACCCTCCAGCTGGAGCAGGCCGAGTTCGAGCTCATCCGCTACCCAGAACGGGGCACTTGCCTATATCGCTGCGGCAACGAGCGGTATCTGCTGCAGGTCCACTTCCCCGAATTCAAAGAAAAAATGTTTGGAAAGGCAGGTGGCCGGTGATGGAACACCAAAACCGCTATGAAGCGATTTTTCGCTTGGCACTGGCTTACGCCAAGACGGTGGCGGAACTCTCCGAGGGCGGCGACGTCATTGGGATGCGGGCCGCCCTCTCCTATGTGGGCATGGTGGCGGCGCAATACAGCCAGGTGTCCGGGAAAGAATTCGACGTGCGCTACACCATTTCCCACGGTGAGCATGGGGCGCACCTGCGCCTGTACAACACCTCGGAGATCCGCCGGTCATCCGCCATGGGGGACGAACTTCCCGCCAACGGCTCCTGCCGCCAGCTTTATGAGAACAGCCCGTTGTTTGAACTGCTCCGGCAGAGCCAAGAAGAAACACCGGAGGAAACCCAGGAGGACGGCCCATGTCTGCGACTCTAGGCGCGGCCCTGAAAAAGATTGCCGTGGCTCTCCTCGCCGACCGGCGCAACTGGGAGAAAATCGCTGTGGCATTGTTCGCGGTGCTTCTCTTTTTTCTGCTGCCTATCCTCTCCGTGGAGGCTATTTTCCAGGCGGATATAGATTGGGATAGCCCGGAGCTGGTGTCCGCCGTCATGGAGGAATTAGACGTGGGCAGCCTGGGCTTCTTGGAGAGCTCCAACAACATTCTCACCCAGCTGCAAAACGCCTTAAAAGAGGCGGGCTTCGGATTCGACGAATTCCGCAAGGTCCAGGCGCTATACTGGTTGGCGCTGTCGCCTTTTTCGGAAGAATCGGATTTCATCGAAAAGTTGGTGGGCTGCTTTGCCCCAGACCAGACCAATGAAGAACTGGTTGCCAACGTAAATGCTGCCTTCGGGACGGACATCGACCCGGAAGAATTTGCGGAAATTCTCGCCACCACCGCCAGCGACATGGTGGCCATCGCCCAGAGCCAGATCGGGCAGACTGGAGGGCAACCCTATTGGAGCTGGTATGGATTCTCCAGTAGAGTGGAGTGGTGCGCCATTTTCGTCTCTTGGTGCGCCAACCAGTGCGGCTACATTGACGCGGGGATCGTCCCCAAGTTCGCCGGCTGCGGCGTGGGCGTGCAATGGTTCCAAAACCGGGGCCAATGGCTTCCAGGCAGCGCTACCCCAGAACCGGGGATGGTTATTTTCTTCCAGTGGTACGGCAGCGATTCCAGCATTGCCGACCATGTGGGAATTGTGGAGCGGGTTGAAAATGGCAGGGTCTACACCATAGAGGGCAACGCAAATGACCAAGTGCGGCAAAACAGCTACCCCATCGGCTATGGAGAAATCAAGGGGTACGGTGTGCCGGTTACAGATTAGAGAGGATGATGACTATAAAACTGCGGGACTATTTGCGGCTCCACCCAAACCAGGGCGTGGAGCTGCTCACGGAATTTGGCTATTACACACTGACAAAACAGGAAATCAAAACCCAGCTTCGCAAGCACGGAGCCGTGCGCTCGGTGACGGGCAGACCTCTGTCCTTTGACACCTTGCTGGAGCAGGAGGTGCTGGATGAGCAGCCTGGCGACCCGCCCCTGCTGCGAACGGGCAGAAAAGAAAGAAGGGACGAGCCATGCTGACCTTTCAAAAATATGTTCACTTTATGAGGACGCAGTTCCCACCTGGGAGCCGCGTCCTTTTACTTTCTAACGATTCGCCAAGACCTGTTCCGGACGGCACCATGGGGACGCTGACCGAGGTGGATGCCGCAGGCCGGTTCCTGGTGAACTGGGACACCGGCAAGCGCACAGCCCTCAACCTGGAGGACGATCACTTCCGTATTTTCCAATCCGACCCAATGGAGCTGAAGCTGTACTTCCCCCTCCACGGGGAACTTTACACCCGCAATGAGTGGGGCGACCTGGCAGACGACCCAGAAGAATTGGCGGGCAGCGAGCTTGCCCCTTACCTTGGGGATATTCGGCAGGCACTCCAGGAGAACCAGCTCCCAGAGGAACAGGAACGCGGGCTGATGCGCTGGTACGGGAAATCCGATTCCCTGTCCTGGAAAGTGAAGTCCGCCTTCTTCGATGTGGAACTTCACGATGGGCAGCTTTGGGGCGTGGCAGATTGCCAAATCTTAGAGAACCTCGAGGGCAATGAGTTGAATGAACTAATTGAGTTCCTATCTTCGCAGGCAGCAGACGGCTGGGGCGAGGGCTTCGAGCAGCGGGAAATCCCTGTGGGAAAGGGCCTGCTCTATGTCCACCTGTGGGACGGGCAGGATTGGGAAATGACTACCACGGACCCGGGGCAGGAGGAGTCGCCACAGATGGGGATGTCCCCATGACCAGAAAAGAAAACCCACTGGAAGAACTGGAAAAAGCCTACGCCCAGTGGGAGAGCTTATACAAGCAGGGCGGCAGCGACCCTTTCTATCCGGACGGTGTCAACCTCAACCTGGTGCGGAACCCCATCCTTTACTTCAAACAGCAAATCGAGGAAACCCAGCCCCTGTACAAGAATAGTGAAGTGTACCAGCGGGAGCTGCCTCCCCAGGTAGAGGACAGCTACATGGCACGGGCAGAGGAAATCCGCGCCCATGCCAAAGACGCTCTCGCATCCTACAAGGCCGATCCCTACTACCAGTACCTGCTCCACCACCGGGAGGAACTGGATGACGCTGGCCTCAAGAAAACCTCCATCCTTCCTGTACTGAACTACGCACAGGCCCTGGAAACAGCTATCCGGGAGGATGACCTAGTCACCATGCGCCGCCATGAACGGGCAGACCGTTACCTGGATTCCTTCCGTTCCTGCGCTGTGAAAGTACGGGATGTGCTGGAAAGCCAGGAGCTGAACCTGTTTGCCCTGGCCGCTCAGGACGATTTCCCTTTTCCGGAAGAAGAACCCATCCAAGGGATGACAATGTAGGGTGGTGATAGCACGGACCTGCGCCAGCTGCGCTTCGGCATCGAGGTGGAGATGACCGGCATCACCCGGGAGAAGGCCTCCCAGGTTGCTGCAAGTTTTCTGGGTGGCCAGAGCCGGTATCTGGGCACCTATTACAAGACCTACGCCGCCACGGATACCCAAGGACGGGAGTGGAAATTCACCTTTGACGGGAGTATACTCGCAGAGAAGAAGGAACATGGGGAGCGCGTGTCCACTGACGCAACCTACAAAACCGAAATGGTCAGCCCTATCTGCACTTACGAGGACATCCCCACCATTCAGGAATTGGTGCGGCAGCTCCGTCACAAGGGGGCCTTTTCCAACAACAGCTGCGGCATCCATATCCATGTGGAGGCGGCGGCTTTCAATGCCAGGACCCTGCGCAACTTGGTAAACATCTTTTACAGCAAGGAAGATTTACTATTTTCCGCTCTGCAGGTGCGGG
>OLXX01000459.1_pt1 | contig 17375 bp, 20 predicted proteins | sample 1644211 | NCBI WGS metagenome assembly OLXX01 (sample SAMEA103958145, study PRJEB25191) | human gut metagenome | biome: human-associated habitat [ENVO:00009003]; feature: intestine environment [ENVO:2100002]; material: feces | place: Germany | collected 2013/2015 | reverse complement strand
TCCATTAGACCAAAACCCTATGTCGACATTTCCCAGTTAGTCTAAACTAATATGGCACACAAAAATAAACATAAAATTTATGCTTGACAAACACTTAAAAATGTGCTATTATATAATTAACAAAAAGGTAAGCAATAACAAGAAGGGAGAATACAACAATGATGAATGAGAGAATATCAGATCAAGTAATTTGTTCAGAGGACGACGTTAGTTATTCCGCATATGATTTCTGGTATGAGAGGTTGAGCAAGTTAGGCAAGGAAGAGGAAATTGAGTTTGGTGTCATGTACATCGGTAAAGATGAAGACGGAAAATCATGGTGGATGTTTGATGACAGACTTGAAAAGTATATTGCAGCAGTAGATCTTGAACTCAATATCACTTTCGAGGAGACATGTGAGTCAGAGTTAAATTTTGAGGACACCTTGCATAGCTATTACCATCGTGACTGGTATTATCTAACAAAATCGAAACCGATGGAGTCAAAATATAAGAATGTATGGCAATAAAAAGAGGGAGGTAGATGGCATGTTTAACAAAATAAAAAGAAATATTATAGAAGGTAATAAATGAGTTATCATCTTGTAACAAGGGAAGAAATCACCGAAATAACAATCTATACCAGAGTAGAACAAATAAGAAGTGCGAGCATCATACCGATACGCCTACGAAACATTGGTGAGCGAAACAATAAAAGATATTATGAAATCATAAAAGGTGACACCTGTAAGTATATAGCAGCAAAGATCTTAGACAAAAGTATTTACTACCTGGAAACAGGTGACACCGGAAAGATGGGCCTAAAAGTAAACCTAGTCGAATACCAAGAACTAGGAAAGATAAACATTACAACCAAGCTCATTCAAGACGCTATCGAAAAATACGAATTAATCGGTGAGGAGGAACCACATATTGAGTAAAGAATCATTCATCAAAGAAATCGCAAAGCACATCTGCAAACACGCACCGCACTATCACATCAATTGTAATAGTGCGGTTATCGCACAGGCAATCGTAGAATCCGGGTGGGGAGAATCCAAACTATCCAAAGATTACCACAACTACTTTGGATTAAAGTGCGGAACCGCCTGGACAGGGCCAAGCGTAAACCTAAGCACACAAGAGGAGTACACACCTGGACAGATGACCAACATCCGAGACAACTTCAGAGTCTATTCGAGCCTAGAGGAAGGCATCATAGGCTATTTTGAATTCATCCAGCTACCAAGATATTTAAACCTAAAGGGAATTGAAAACCCAAGAGAGTATCTAACCACGATCAAAAATGACGGCTACGCAACCAGCAGCAGTTACGTCGACACCTGCATGAGAGTGGTAGATCAATTCAACCTAATCAAATACGACAAATCGAATACAGAGCAAGGGGGTATCATAGTGAGCACAGATTTATGGACAAAAACAGCCGAACTAATGGCTGAGCAAAGTGGATATTTAGAGAAACGTTCGAACAGCCAATTAGACAGCAAAACTGGTAATGCGGGGTACAACAACTACACAAAATACGCAAGAGACATTGACAACCTCGGATTACCAGGATGTCAAGGACAGCCGTGGTGTGCGGTGTACCAATTCTGGATTTGTGTACAAATATTTGGTAAAGAGAAAGCGCTAGACATCATGGGTGATGTTTTTTACAACTGCACCGCAATTACGAACCATGCAAAGGCATCTGGAACATGGGGAATGGAACCAAAACTAGGAGCACTAGTGATTTTTCGAAAAGGTGCGCACATAGGAAGAGTAACGAAAGTGACCAGCACACACATATACACGAATGAAGGTAACACCAGTGCGACCAGTGTCAACCAAGTAGTTGCGAACGGTGGATGTGTCGCTGACAAAGTATACACACGTGTATATTCAGGGATTGATGGGTATGTATACATTGACTACAAAACCGCCGTGAAAGACTTTTATTGTTACGGTGATAAGGGAGTAGGAGTAAAAGCGATGCAAGAGCAGCTGAGATTGTGTGGGTATGACATCAATGCAGACGGTGACTTTGGCCCTGACACCCAACAGGCGGTCATCAACTTTCAGAAAGCGAACGGATTAACACCGGACGGAAATTGCGGACCAGCGACGCAAAAAGAGCTAGTGATTGAGAGCGATAAGAATAGTCATGTACAAGAAGGATTCCATAGATTTGTAGGTGAGGTACAGAAAACGTTAGGTGTGCATGAGCGACCGAAAAAAGCGAGTCCGTTAATATCGAAATACCCGCAACTAAAGAAGCACAACCTGGTAGACGTCCTAGGAAGATACGGGTATGAGGATAATTGGTTTTACGTTTGTATCGCTGACAAATACTATGGATACGCATGGGCGCCAAGTATCAAGCGAATATAGAAAAAAAAGAGAGGGGCTCACCCTCTCTTTTTGTTGCAAAACACATACAGGAGTCTTATAAAAACATGTGATAAAGTTACCAATTATAGCGTTTCATCAGGGTCTGGTGGAGAGATTACACTACCAGACAAGAACACCGTGCTATCCATCCACATTGTAACGCTTGCAGTTGGTTCCTTGCTAAAGATTGCGCCAACGTGAGTTGTGGCACCATCGTACCAAGCCCTCACATACAATCTAGCTATTGCTCTCGTTGAATCATTTCGAGTAGTCATCACACCAACCGTCAAGCACTCTGTTGACCTAGGTAGTGCGGTTTGATTAAGGTTAAAGCAATTATCCTCAATCGTGAACAGATCATAAAACGTCGTTGTTCCGCCGTCAGCAGACCAAGTAAACACATACTTACTAGGGTTAGATAGTGGATATAACATAGTAGCATTAAATTTCAAGGATGCCAAAGTTTTGTTTGTATTCTGAGTCATAATCATAGATGAATTAGCTTTTAGATTGTTTGGCGATGGTACACAAGTAGTCGTTTTAAAGTTCAGGATATTGTCATAATTCTGAACAGCCTGTTTTAATGTTTTTAGCTCAGCATTAATGCTAGTAATAGATTGTGTATTGATATCAGCTTTACTAGATGCTGAATTAGCAGTAGACGCTGCCTGCCCTGCTTTGATATCGACATTGTTATAACCCGTGTCGATCTTTTCCATAGCACCATTAAAGTCCCCCAACCAAGAGGGCACATCCGTACCGATAAATTGTGGTAAATCTAGATACGTAGTCTTATTTGTTGCGCTCATAATATACACCTACCTTTTTTGACAAATTAATATATTTAAATCATTAGCAATAGAGGCAAAACCCCCATATATAGTGTTAACAAGAATCGTATTAATAGTTAATTCCTCATTTTTTGGCGGTTGAACAATTCCAAAACCCTTAGACGTTGTAGATGCAAATTTTATTGTATCATCTGAATATTTAATACCAATTTGTAATGAGGGATTGGATTTATTACAAGTAAAAAGATATGTTTGTTTTCGAACATCAAACCAACTATTATATAAGGTATTTGTAACAGTATTAGATACAGCGGTACCAGATGTTTTAAAGGGTGTTGAGCCTGTAATTGATTTAGCGTATGGATAATTAACAATTAAACTACCGTTAGGAGACATATAAGTTAAATTAAAATTATGTGCGTCTAAATAATAAGTCAGCATAGCCTTACTATACCAGTCGAAATCTGTTGACGTTATTGTTTTATAATCATAATCCTCAGCAGTAAAAGCGAGATTATCATATTGGTATGTGGTTAAAGCGTTTTCCTTATGAAGTGTTGCTAACTTATCCAATTCCTCTTTGGTATGAATCTGCTCACCCGTCCAGACATCGGTCATATAGAAATTAGGGTCTTTCCAAATAAAACGTCTAGAGTAGTAGTCATACTTATAAGCGGTCAACTGGAACCCGTCATACTGTTCAGCGGTCCACTTCATATCGTCATACTCATCGGCTGTCAAGGAATAGACTTTGATGTTATCCCAAATTTCGTTGATAGCAGTCTGAATATCCACAATCTGAGAAGAGAATGGAGAATAGACATAGACGGTGGTCAAATCCGGCAACTGATTTTTCAGCAGTTCAATCTGATAACGCAATTCAGATAGAATCATATTATCTTGGTTGTTCACATAAATTCTAAGAGCCGCAAGTTGAGTACTAAGTAGTACGGTCATTTCCGTCAATTGACGATGCATCTCCATCGTAATATCATTGTTATACTTTTCGAGAGCAGATGTTACACTACCCATGACCTGATTCACACGATCAGTAAGGTTTTGCATCTGTCTATTCAGGTCAACCAAACGTTCATCTACACGATCATCGACCAATTCCAAAATAGATTCCGGGTCAATTGCATTTAGTTCCGTAATGATCTCATTCATTTTCGTAACCAATTTACAGATGGACTCATAGTAACTTAAAGAGTCATCATAGGTTGCGGGAAGAACTTTCTGACAGTAGGGGAATCTACGTATGGTATCCAAAGAACTCATTTTTTCACCTCCTTACCAAAGTCCCATAAACAGGTCCTTAAATTCATCAATCACTTGTAAATCAATATTTAAGAAGGTATCACGGTATTTCATTAGGAGATCGCTATAGGAATCGCCGCCGTGTTTTCCCTCAACGGTTTCTTTAAAGTTCTCTTCATTGTCCGTGATTGTTTTTCCCTGAGATTCTGTATTTTCGTTTGTTGTCTGGTCAGAGGTGCCATCGGTAATCGTAGCTTGAGTCAAGTACCTCATGGACTCAACCCCGCTTAAAGAACCCTGAGGGGTATCTGACATACGGTTGGTATCTTTGTAACCACTATCGGAAGTCGAATCTCTAGTTCCAGAATCTTCAGTCTTTACTAAACCATCAAACTCCATCAAATGTGACCTTGTAACGGAAACGTTATTCAGCGGGTCAAACTTAAGCTGTTCGGACTCATAGAGTTGGTTATAGTAAGGCATAATTTCCTCTAGCCGGGTATTCAAGTGGTACATCCACTGACCAACGGTTTCAAATCCAATCTCTTGCATGTAGTAGTGTTTCAAGATTTTCGAGCAAAGAGTCTTTCGATAACTTTCACTGAAGAATTTCACTTTTGATGTAAAAATCTTATCCCAAGACTTACTTATTACACTATCTATTTTATCACATCCCACGCTAGAAGTCAAACCAGCTTTCTGTTCACAAATAAAACGGACTTCCACGGTATACTTACTCATCCAAGTCACCTCCTGGTGCGCCCTCATTCGGGTAATTTGCGAACAGTAGCAGCTCATCACCAGAAAGCACAGAGCTGATATCCTTATAGCTAACCTTAATATCTAAACCAAACATTCGGTTGATACGCTCAGCGTCTTCCCGACGTTTATCCAGTCGAGAGAAACGACTTGCGATCGTACCGCCCATACCACGAACGACCTCATCCGTAATCATACGTTCTTTTTTCTGCTCGCTAACATTAGCGATACCGAGGTAGGTCAAAGCCTCATTCCAAATTTTTGTTTTCAGAGCGTACAATTGATCTGCTAGAAAAGGCGCTGAGGTATTAATAGACTGAATGCCCTCCAAATTCAGGGAATCCGTACCAAAGATGACCGGGGCATTGCCATCATATTCTTTGTACAGATTCAGGAGTGTCAAACGTTGCTTATCGGTACCTTGCAGCAGCATCGGTGTTTTTTGCGCATTAATATTTACATCTATAATACGGTCGATCAAATACAATTTATCCGCATAAAAATTAATATCACGGATACTATTGGTTCTCATCATGTTATTATAAATAATAACAGAATTTTGGTTTGTCAACTCACAATTGTAGTTATTGTATCTAGAGTACGCACGACAGCGTAACGGATTCCCATAGACATCAAATGGTCCTTTTCGATTCACCGACAAACAGAGATAGTCGTCAACCACATCATCTTTAAAGAACACCGCAGCACCCTCACGGAATAAACACATTTCCAAATAACGGGAATCCACCGTAGGCGGCAAGTTCTCCCATTTAAAAACGGAAACGGCCAATTCCGTTAAACGGTCAAAGTAAAAATTTTTCGTGTTTACATTGCGTCGTAACGACAACTCAAATTCGGTGTGTTTACGTCTCCCCAAGTCCTTCACCTCCTCAATGTTTCACGTGAAACATTTAGATGCTGTTATCCAAACTATAGTTTCCAACATTTCCAGGCTCTTTCCAATAGGTAATACCCGCATCGTGTATCTGACAGATTTTATTCATGTCATCCACAGGTACGCTTCCCGTCACGACACATCCAGCGGTCTTTACATAATTAAAGTGTGGTCTTGCGGTACGGTTCGGAACCTTTACCCGTTTGGTTGCGTAGCCAAAGACCGTGAAAAAATCATCAATCGCCCGAGCGTAGTTCATGGTAATAGCGGCCCTACCGATATAAAAGTTCTGGTATTGATGGGACATATTGATCGAGCCATTGTTCACATTCCCACGACACAAGTCCGCTTGAATCGAGGCGGTATAACTATCCATCATAAATGCCTGGATGTTTTCTTGTACTTGCTGCATGGCGCCTTGGGAGTCTGCCAAACCTTGTGCGGCACCAGCGAGGTTCCCTGTTTTTGCGTTCACCAAAGCCTTTCCAGCGCTAAGGGCTGAAGTTGTCACGCCGCTCACGGTCTTCATGACCATAGGTGTCATGTTCTGAGCGAGCCAAACCTTATAGGCGTCCATATTCCAGGAGCATTGTGGATAGTTTTCCAGTGTCACGGTTTCGGTGTGATTGACACCGCTGCTACCCTTATACCGTCTTGGCCGACAGGTAATTTTCACAGGAGCTATCACGGTAGAATCCAGGTGCAATTGCGGGATACCGCCCTCGAAAAACTCATATCGGTATTGGGCGGACTGACCAGAGCCATTATCGACGTGAAGGAAACAATAGGGATAGGTCAACAGCTTTTTATTTCTAGGGATGTAACCATTCAGACCAGTCCCCACCCCATCGAGTGTATAGGTATATGACCATCCCGTGGCGTGCCCCTCACCAACACCAGAAATGATGGTACCGCCGTCCTCAATGGCGCCCCCGGTACAGATTACCGGACACATATACATGCTAACAATACTATCCGGTGATTGCATAAACCCTTTAATCGTAGTGTTAATACCCTTCACATCTGAGGAATTAAAGGCTGTGATTTTGGTACCAGAGTAGACACCGTCGATCATACCGCCGCTGGTATCCTCTCCACCAGTTTCCGCAGAAGCTATAATCACCGCCATGGGTTCGAGTTCCTCACCGAGTTTTTCGTAGGTGTTGTACACATACTCACCAAGTTCCACAGGTTCTGGTAAAATATTGTCACCAGGCTTATCGGAACTCGAATGTTCTCTTTCTACAAAGCACTGTTGCAAACCAAAGTCAAAGAACCAACTCTGAATCACATCCAGTTCAAAAGTTACATCTGAAGTTTCATTGTTTACGTATTCCACGCTCTTAATAAAAGCGTAAAACCACTTGCTTCCAAAATTAGAGTTCTGGAACATCACGTAATTACAATCATAAAGATTATCTGCTACAATTCCGACACGTATCACACCACGTTTCACACGTTGATAGGTATAGTCATTTAAACTATATTTTGCCATACTGGAAAAGTATGAGGTTTGCGCACTACGACTACCAAAATAAATGGTATGATTGTAAGTACTATCTAGCGGAATATTCCTCAAAAGTCGGACTGCTGTACCTGGTGCAATATACATAGAAAACCTCCAATAAATGTTTCACGTGAAACATGTGGTTCCACGTGAAACAAGGTGTATTATTTTTTCGACTTTTTAGTTAAATCTGTGGGTGTGTCAGGATCGTTTTTTGCAGCTACCACTTTATTAAATGTGAACTTTACTCCTACATTCCAAGTATTAATTTCACTTCCAGTCGATGTATAGGTAACACCACCCATCTGAATCTCTAAAGGAAGTGAAACAGAAAGCTTATCAATTGGAACGATAACAGCTCCATAAGGTTGAATAGCAATCATATGATTTGTTGCGGTTTCTGTCTGCACGAACTGGTATCTAGTATCAGCGAGAGTATCACTGTTACATTTAAATGTAATTGTCCAAGCTTCATCTGAAGTATCCGTATTGCTTACAATGAATTCTAAGGATTCAGGTGCTGTCAAAGTTGCGCTGTCCAAAACGAACACGACGGCATTCGAAAAGTCACTGGTTGAAACGGTCTTCCACACATGATAGAAATAGTTCCAGTACAGTCCACTTGCAACATACTTTTCGGTAAACTGGTCTTTGTTATCATAAACCTGGAAAAAGTTTTCATCCACAAGAACCGCTTTCACGTCTGCCATCAACGCAAGCTCCTTAGCTGTCACCTCTTCCAGTCCAGTCGAATTTTCACGGATGGTTTCAAACCGTTTGTTATCAAAGGTATTAAAATAATCAATCAAGTGTAAGCGTCCCATGAAGTTGGCTTTATCCATGTTAAACGCACTAGCCAAAACATCCACATCAAACTGAGCGTTAAAGGTAGCGTCCATAAAAATGTGCTGATTGTTTCTTGGTGTTGTCGTGTAGACGTTTGCAGCGTTGTACTGATCGCTCATAAACGGGAGCAAGTTGGATGTACCACGAAACGAAACGGCGGCTTTTTTGAGATCTGTGCCATCACCAATGGAAATCGGTTTTAACTTACCCTTAGTAATATTTTTAATCAGCAGGTATTTAAACAGCAGGAACTCATCATACTCGGCGGCGGTATAAACAGAGTCCACGATCTTAGCGATCAAGTCCTGGACACCCTCAATGGATAAGAATGCTTGCTTTAAGTCCTCATCCTGAATGGTGACAGGATACATCACACGCCAATTAATGACATGGAACAAACTTCTTACATCCGGTAGGGTTCGTTTGAACTCACGTTCCTCACCCTTTTCTGGCGTATACACAACCACCTTAGCGATGGAAACAAAGATGTCCTCAATCGTCTCACCGTACTCAATGTAACCTTTTTTCAAATCACGATACGGGTTGTTAAAGGTAGCACTCTGTACACGTACCATAGCGATACGGTTGATCAACGCATTTAAAAACTGATTGGCGAGTGCGGGGGTACCATAAATCACAGCACCGACTTTGGGAATGTCAGTTGCTTGCGTAATGACAGGCACCTGACTCTGGTATTCATAACTAGCATTTTGACGAATCACGTTTAAAATGTCTAACGTGCTTGCGTTCAGCGTGCCGACTGCAATTTTTCTTGGCATAATCAATATCCTCCTTTATTCAAAATGAAACAACTCCTCAAAGGTAGTAGGCGTTGCTTGTTCCGGGTCTTTGTCTGGTTCAGGTTCCGGGTCCGGCTCAGGGTCATTATTGAAAAAACGATCTTTATATTTCTGTCTCCACTCTCTATCATTCTGTTCGTACCGCTCTTTCCAGTCCCCATTTTCCTCTAACCGAGATTGATAATCATTCAGGGTGTCGGTCACATCTTCCAACAAGCCAAGAACATCATCGGAATCATTGTCATTAAAGTTTTCTCTCAATCGTTCCATAATCGTATCTTTATTTACAACAGCCACAACGAAACACCTCCATACATTTAAAATAAATAAGGATGCCGCAAAATCATCATATAGACAGGCAGCGAGTTTTCTCGCCCAAACGTGCCGCCACCACCGCCACCACTGCTTAAATAACGGTACATCATCACCGCATTGTTTAAGATTTCGGCCTCAGTAAGATATTCATTACTAATCACCCATGCGGTAATCGACGTATCATTAGCGTGCGCAAGGATGTAGTCCTGACATTGTTTCGCCCATGCGACACGCTGTGAGGGGTCAGATTCAGCGGGACGTTCCCAACATTTCATAAATGCCTCTACCAGCATCGGGACATCGGTTGAGGTGGAAGTTAAAAATTCCTGTAAGCTGGAAATACCACCAAAGCTGCCTTGCCATTCATCCTCAACAATCAAATACTGCAACTGACCTTCTGGTGAGGTCAGTTCATAACCATTTTCTTTCAACCAATTTTCTAAGGCGGTTCGACGTTCAAAAGACCACTGAAAGAGTCCAAAGCCGATTCCGTTTCCTTTCTCTTCCAACCCCGGGTTAATGTTCGACTCTCTCCAGGAATTACCACAAAGAGCAGCAATCACAGGTAAGCTATACCCATATCCAGATGCCCCACCTTCTCCAAAGCGGTACAGGTCTGGAAAACGCGCAGGTGTCGATACATAATTGGGGTCTCCACCGGAAGAACCAATGGATACTTGGTTTGCGAGAGGAGCATTGTTCGTGTGAGCGCCCATACATACCCCGGATGCCAAACCCCCCTTGTATACCATTTCGGTGTGGGTGTAACTGACAGCCACATCACCAGGCAACCATTGCCCATTCACATCCACTTTTTGGAAACCCATTTTTAATAGGATGGGACCCATCGTGTACGTGACAAATGGCCACGTGCTGCCATTGTTCGCTTCCACACACGGAAAACCACCAGTGATCAAAGAGTACCAAATAAAACTAGAGCAGTCATAGTACGTGATTCCGCCAATGGTTTGTTGGTTTCGGTAAGCTTGAGAATATCCAACATTGGGAGCGTTACAAGTATTCACAGCCCAAGAGTATGCTTGATTAATATTCGGCATTAAGATTCCTCTCTCTTATCTAAATGGAACAGTTTTAACAGTTTATCCGGTAACAAGTCACTGTTAATCCGACAGATGTTCTCAACGATGGAAACGGTTTCCGTAACACTGACATAAGCAATAATAATCGGTAAAATATCAACGCCTAAATTCATACCAATGCGGCTCCCATACAGGTCAACAAGTATCGCTAACCCATAACAAAATATGAAACCCACTTTTTTAAATAAACCGTCTCTTAGTTTTGATGAATGCACCCGTTTTTCCTTGATCGCCGCAATAAAACCTGACAGGATATCTAAGCCATTAAACACCAGTGCAATCACAACGGAATTGAACATCCTCATCACCTCCTTACCTATGTTAATTATAGCATATCTATTGCTTAATAGCAATAGATATGTTATAATATTATAGAGGTGAAAAAAGATGATCGCAACAGAGACAAAATATTACGACGGAACAAAACTATTAAGCATGACAGACCTAAATGGAAAGAAACCTGAAATCTTTATCTGCACGTCAAACCGAACCGCTGGAAAAACAACGTATTTCTCCCGTTATTTTATGAATCGTTTCCTCAAACATGGGGAATGTTTTGGCTTACTGTATCGTTATTCGTATGAACTTGATGGCGTGGAAGAAAAGTTCTTTCGTGAAATTGGTAATTTATTCTTTCCAACACTGGAAATGAAAAGTGTTCCAAAGTCTAGAGGTCTGTATCGAGAACTTGTGGTGAATAATACGGTATGTGGTTATGCGTTGGCAATCAATACAGCTGAGCAGTTGAAAAAACTGTCTCACGTATTTAGCGATGTGAAACGCCTCCTTTTTGATGAATTTCAGTCTGAAAATAATCGTTATTGTTCCAACGAACTGACAAAGTTTATCTCTCTTAGAACCTCAATTGCTAGGGGTAAAGGGGAGCAGACACGATACCTTCCCGTGATTATGCTCTCCAACCCCGTTTCTTTATTAAATCCTTACTATGTTTCGTTTGGTATCTCTGATCGCTTGCAGGAAAACACAAAGTTCTTGCGTGGAAATGGGTTCGTACTGGAACAAAACTTTAATGAGAGTGCTTCCCAAGCGTTCTTAAGTTCCTCCTTTAACCAGGCGTTTAGCGGCGAAAAATATGTTGCCTATGCTGGTCAGTCCATCTACCTCAATGATAATAAATCCTTTATCGAAAAAATGAATGGAAAAAGCCGTTATATTTGTACGATCAAATTCCAAGACCGCTATTATAGCATCAATGAGTTTACCTCAGATGGAATTATGTACTGCTCGGAAAAAGTCGACCAGTCATTTCCTACAAAAATTGCGGTGACAACCGATGACCACAGCATTAATTACGTCATGATGAATCGGTACCGCTTCTTTATACAGCCACTGAGACAGCTTTTTGATTATGGTTGTTTCCGTTTTCAGAATTTGAAATGTAAAAGCGCTGTCATGGCTCTCTTATCCTTGTGATATCTGTCATAGTGACAGTTTATGATGTGTCACGGGTTCACCACGTTGAAAGATACGTCCGTGGTCCATTTTCGATCTGGTCGGTCGCATTCTCTGTGCTATGATTATAGATATATTTTAAGAGTGGGTTTACACCCACTCTTTTTTATGTTTCACGTGAAACATTAGAATAAGCCGGTGCTTCCAAATCCACCACGACTGACATTCTCTAAGGTTAGTACGTTTTCAATCTGCACCTCAGGCTGATTTCTCAAAATACGAAACTGTACAATACGCTCTCCCTCATAAATTTTTGTGTATCTGGTGGCGTAAAACTCGGCTTTCCATATATCACGATCTCCACAATAACTGGAATCTATGATTCCAATGGAATTCACCATCAACAAACCATGGTTCGAAAACAATGAGGACCTTGGCGCTAGAATGGCCTCATATCCTTTTGGCAACTCCATGGATACCCCTAAACTAATTCTTGCGCTGTCACCTTCTCGAATTTCGATCGTCTCGGCACTTTTTAAATCTATCCAGTCTCCAACACGAATCTTTTCAATCGTACAGATCGGATTGTGATACTTTACTTTGATTTTATCCATATGCTCTCACCTCATTTCGTAATACGTGTCCATAAGTACAACCCCACCAGGCATCCGCTTTGGTAGTAACTTTCCGGGTATTTTTAACCCCCGTTTAAAATCATTGATCGTTCGTACAATCGGCACCTGATTCTCATATAAAAAAGCCTTTTCCTCTTCACTACGGCTCTCATCGTATACTCGATCTTCCTTCATACTCTCCACAAATAAATCCTTACACCTCTGAGGCATACCAGCGCATTTTACATCTAAATAATCACAGACTTCACTTTCATAGATTCCACGTTCCCCGTCGTATAGAATGTCTTTTTCCGTGATGTGCTCTAAATACGTTTTCTGCCTCACGTAGATACCACAGTCCCACTTGCTTTCCACCGCCCAATGATTAAATTCCGTGGGGTGTAGCGGGACACCTTTGATCTCTTCCAGCGGTAAATTAATGTGCAGACTATCGGTGTCACTGTATATAAATCCATCACGATCTGGTCCGTAATAATTTTTCTGTGCGGCACGTATCGTAAACTCTCTTGCGTAACTGGTAATGGCGCTACCACACGGGATGTATCCAGGTCTCTTATCATGCTCCTCGATCGGATAATAGGCGACGGTCTGCCTGCCAAATTCGTCAGGCTCTTTTAAGTACGCAACCTTGAAACTCGAATCCGTGCTAGTCGCCATTTTACCGTACAGATTGTTCAAAAATAGTTTTGCTAACGTTCGTACCGCTCCCTTGGAATTCATCTTAATTTCTTTGTATTTATCAATGTATTCATCGAAAATTCCGATCATGGAATGAAAATAAAATCCGTCAATGATCTGAAAATCTACAAGATCGTAATGTTCTAAGATTAGGTAATAATCTGTTTGAGTTAACGTCAACTCTACCGTCACAGGGTTTCCGCACACGTGGCTATAATATTGACCGTCCTTTGGGTCAAAAATATCAGACGTTTCTAATGCCTCAGTCCCTCGATACAAGGCGTTGTTCTTTATTTGGATAAAGGGTAGATATCCCTTCTTTAAATAAAAACGAGTACGAATACGCACAAAAAAATACCGGGTCTCTGTTTTCGCTTGATCTGGTATGAAGTCCCCATGCCAATACGTAGGTAAGCCGATGGGGTAAGCATTGCCGGAACTCGAATGCATCACGGACGGGTACAAGGAATTTACATCCAAAGTGTACCCGTTTTCGTGTGCCTTGTTTTCTTTGCCTCTGACTAGATAACACCACCCACCCTTATATGACCGCCTTACCCACTCACCGATGTTTGCGTATTTATGATCGACACACGGAAATCCATGGTCATACAAATTCGGAAACAATTCGTCGTATTCCAACGCACAGAGTTTCGTGCTACGCTTTAGAATGTTTTTATACTCATCCAGACAGCAGGAACCGATTGTTAACTTGGTGTGGTCCTGTTCGAACATAAATTCCAGACCTTCTTTTAAGACATAAATGTCGTTTTTGAAATACTCCCGTTCCTCAGCTGTTACTTCACATCCAGCATAGCGGAACCCTTTGTACTCCATCGTTAACTTTTGGTGCTTTGTCTTAAAGCTTTTTGCGATATCGGATAAGGCAAAAGGTAACAGTTTTAAACTGTCTCTTAAAATGATGTAATGCTTCCTGTATTTAATGATGATCTGGTACCATTGCCCTCTATCCGATATGCTGTACTTAAAGGACTTACTCCTCATATCTTTGTCGTCAACAAATTTTACTTTTCCGCCTGGTAGTTTTTGATAGGCTTGCTCATACTTTAGTTTCGTTAGTAAAAAGTCTATCCAAAAGGCACCATCAAACTTTAGGTTATGAAAGTATGCAATAATATGACAATTTAATGAGGTAAAATATTTGTACAGCTCACCAATCGAACCGTATACATGTAAGTCGTCCGTAAATAATTCTCCACACCCGGATAACCACACCTCGGTATTCGTTTGCCCCTCATATACCGTTGTCTCAAAGTCACATGCAAAATAACGATACGTTCTTTTCATCTTACCACTCTTCTTGTGTTTCCGCCCATTCAGCAAATTCTTTCGTAAATTGTAATTTGTCTAACAGCTTCTCTTTGTACCATACACCCTGATCTGGTACGTATTCTGTCATGTTGGCTATGTACTTCATGGTCTCGCCCGCTTTGTACACAACATCCCACGTAATGAGATTTCCAGCCTCAGTACCTTTTCGTATCGTTTCCGCAAATCCTTTTCTGCCAACAGATTGAATAATTTCATCGGCCCAAGCGAGTAACATAGCGTACCCTTTTCCGTCCGCATAGACCTCTAACTGACTATACCACGTACTAATGGTGATTCGATCATAAATACCTTCATCGTCTGTATTTCTTTTTCGTTGTTTTCTGGTCTTTGCCGCTCTCTTTGCTGACTCACTACGTCTTTGTTTTACAGCCTCGGTTCCTGTTAGTATCTCGCCCGTCTCACTATCCACGTAACTCGCCTTCTTGTAGAGAAACTCTGGTGTGATTCTCTTTAGTCTGCGAATGGATGCTGGTGTGATTCTCTTTGGCTGATCTGGTAGGATGTTATCCGGAAAGATGTATCCCTTGGCTCGGTTTCTTCTTAGAAAGCTTTGTATTCGTCTTCTTTCTTTTCGGTATTCTTGATAGTATTTGCCTTTGCTCATTAGAATACCTCCCATTCAATAGAAAAAGTGGGGACGAATCCCCACTTTTTCTAAAATACTTATTCGATACTGGATACGTCCAAGATGCAATTAATAAAATCTCTACCCGCTTTCGTCTTACCACTTGTCTTGATAATCGTAAATGGTTTGTCTTTACAGATCATTGCTATGTCATTTAAGGAACGTTTGAAAGTCTTAGATTGGAAAGAATACACGTCCTTTTCGTCGTCAATAATAGAAACGATGTTTACGACTTCTCCTGTTTCTTCTTTTACTTCCTCAAACTCTAAGATTCCTCTGACATTGATCTTGGTTCCGTCCTCTAACGTTTTTACGGATATCATAGATGGTGATACCGTCATTAAATAGATTTCTACCTCGCTAAACTCTCTGCTCTTGTTTGTTACTGTGACCATTTTTATTCCTCCTCTTCTTCAATCATTTCTTCATCTTCATAAATACTTGCAGTTGTTTGACTACGTTCGACCTCAGCACACTTGATAAAATCCTCTAAGCTCATGCTGTATAATGACGTTCCGATATATTCTAACGTCAATCCTATAATTGGATTGCTTCCAATCACATTTTTGATCTCTTTCAGCAATAGCTTATTTTTTACTTTTCTACCAATTTCACCAGCTGCAACTTCCTGTAAGGTTGTTTCATCTACAGGTAATAAAGTTCGTACAATCTTATTTCGTGTCTGTGCGTCTTCAAGATCGTAGTACTGGACGGTGATAGTGTACTCTTTAATGAGTCTTCTTATCATACGTTTTCGCATTCCTTTTTTCTCCTCTCTTCTTGTTTTGTTTTTTTTCATATTTATTATATCATATTTTAAATATGAAATCAACCTATTATTTAATTATTTTTACTATTTTTATTTTTGTATTCCTCCTCCATCATTTTTTCAAATTGTCTGAACATTTCTTCTCTTTCTTTAGAATTGTGAGAATTATTTTGGAAATTCATATACCGAATCTCACGTGCAATCTTGTTGTACTGCTCTTCTCTCCATTCTTGATAGATTTTACCTAGTTTATGCCACAGGATATAGCTGATCGCTGGTATCCCTACAAACGCTAAGAATATAAAACTGAGATATAATAATCCTTCCATATTTGTTCTCCTCTCTTGACTTTTTTGGGGTTGATGTGGTATAATATGCTTAGATACAAAGAAGATTAGTTGTATCTCCTTCTTGTAGGTCCGCCGTGGTTCAGACTTTGCCACTGAATCACTACGCCTAGTTTTATCTACATCCCTGATTTGAAAGTGCGGGCGGTTTGGTTTTTTTCCAATCCGCTCCAACTTTTTTTCATCTCTTCCCCGTGTGGTGCTCTTGTACCCGGGTGATGAGGTAAATCGCATTCAGTAAGTAGTATTTTACTTGGTGGATGGTTCCGTAAAAGATTATGCTGTCGTCGATGTAGACGTTGTATAGTTTACTCTTGGAACTGCCCTTTCGCTCTCGAACACTGTATTGCGGTAGTTCATAGGCGAGGCATAAGGCGTTTAACGTCAATGTCTCCTCGGTTAATGGGTTCTGCTCGATGGTTATTCTTTGTTTTGTCATTGTATTCACTCCTTTTATATGTTATTTATTTTATTTAACACTGTTAAATAATAGGTATCTAAATTGATCAGATGCTTGGAATCCGTACCAGTGATTTCGTAAAATCCAATATCTATTCCTAATCTTCTCGCTGCTACGTATCTTTCTTTGACATCGTTGAATAGATATAACGGTTTTCTATGTGGATTACCTGCATCCATTCCGTTTTATTCTTACTGTTTGTGATACAGTAGATTAGCGATTCCCTATAGTAACTGTAGTCAATTTCTTTATCAAGTATGATTACTTGATCTTTAATATCTCGGTGGTAAATGATTTTACCCATATTGTTTGTTTTCCCTTTACTTTTTCTTGATTATATAATAGCACATTTTCTGATCTTTGTCAAGACATTTTTTGAAATATAAGTTGACAGATTTTTGGGTTCCTAAGTTGTAGTGGGTGAAAATGGGATTTTGGTCTAATGAAGGCAAAAG